>JAEEGL016510706.1_pt1 | contig 137187 bp, 100 predicted proteins | sample 9134231 | NCBI WGS metagenome assembly JAEEGL01 (sample SAMN16246548, study PRJNA631951) | gut metagenome | biome: gut microbiome; feature: rumen; material: fiber-attached | host: Bos | place: Iran: Karaj | collected 2018-10 | reverse complement strand
ATGACCGACCTGCAGGGTCGCCGCGCCATCGTCATGGGCATGGATGCCGAAGGCAAGTACACCACGCTGAAAGCCAAGGCCCCCTTGGCCGAGATGAACCGTTACTGCACCGCCCTGAGCTCCCTCACCAGCGGCCGCGGTACCTTCACCATGACCTTCAGCAGCTACGAGCTCGTTCCCGCCGACGTCCAGCAGGCCCTCCTCAAGGCCTACGAGGAAGCCGCCGCCGAGGAAGAGTAACCGGCGAGTGGCGGGTCCTCCCGCTGAGGATTGCGCTGGGCAATCAAGCTACACAAACAATCCAAGGGTGTCCTTATCGGGCACCCTTTCTTTTACCTCTTCGTTCGGCGGACGGGGCTTTGAGTCCGCCCCCAACGCCCTCCTTGCGTCCTCTCGATCTTCCTTCGAAAAACCGTGCAAATTGGATAGAATGGTATACAAACCGCCATAATAAGTATAAATTTGGCGGTTGTAATCGAGAAAATTAGTATAAATTTGGCGGTTATATTCGAAAAAGTTTGTATATTTGCAACATAAAACAACCGCATTATGATACACCGAACAATTGAGCAACTAATTAAAAATGACTTCGGTAGAGGGAAAATAATTGCCTTAATGGGAGCTCGGCAAGTGGGGAAAACCACGCTGTTCGACAGTTTGACCCATGGGATGGAAGGGGTGCTGTCCCTAAATTGCGACAATTATGACGACCGCGCCGACTTGGAAAACAAATCATCGACCGAGTTGCGCAACCTGATAGGCAACCACCGTGTGGTAATCATCGACGAGGCGCAGCGTGTGCATAATATAGGTCTGACTCTAAAGATGATGGCTGATCTCAAAGTCAATGCTCAAATACTGGTTACTGGTTCTTCCTCCTTCGTGCTTGCGAATGGAATAAACGAGCCAGCCACAGGTCGCATTATCGAGTATCAATTATTCCCACTGTCGCTAGGAGAACTGTTTTCCCATACCTCGCAACGCGAGGAGCATCGCCTGTTGGAGCAACGTATGCTCTACGGCATGTATCCCGATGTGGTAACACACCCTGAGGATGCCCGCCGAACGCTAACAGATCTCGCCAACAACTACCTCTACCGTGACTTGTTGGAATATCGCGGCGTGAAGAAACCTGAGGTGCTGCAAAAACTGGTACGAGCATTAGCCCTGCAGGTAGGTGGCGAGGTATCATACAATGAACTGTCTCGTCTCATTGGTATCGACAAAGAGACCGTGGAGAGTTACATAGACTTGTTGGAGAAATGTTTCGTGGTGTTCCGCCTGCCTGCATACAGCCGCAATCTGCGTACGGAAATCAAGCGTGGTCGCAAGGTCTATTTCTATGACAACGGCATCCGCAATGCCCTAATATCCAACTTTGCCCCACTGGATATGAGAAACGACGTGGGTATGCTGTGGGAGAACCTGATGGTGAGCGAACGCGTCAAACGCAATGCATACTGTCGGAACTATGCCCAAATGTTTTTTTGGCGTACAACACAGCAGCAGGAAATTGACCTTATCGAAGAGAAAGACGGCCGACTGGAGGCTTATGAATTCAAATGGAAAAACAAGAATGTCAGATTGCCAAAAACATTTGTCGAAAGTTATCCAGGTACGCCACTCAACGTAATTAACCCTGAGAGCTACATTGATTTCGTATCAGTTTGATGGGGTATAGGTAAATTAATACTATCTTTCATCCCGGACCAGTAAAAGACTTTTGCCGTTTCAAAAAGATTGCGTATCTTTGCAAATTGATTATTAATAGTCAGAAGCATGACAAAAGACAATATAATTGAACTATTATCACTCCTCGAATTTAATCGTGATGGGAATTTTTTCATCAAACAATATAAAACAGGAGCAATACTAAAAGTTGATATTTCGGGCAATGGTTATATCGCTTACGGTGAATGTGGAATAACAATTGGCCGCGAGACCACTTGCAATCTGCTTGAGCCAGAAAGCCTTGTCGTGCTTGCCTGTATAGATAGTCTTCTCGATAAAGGATACCGCCCTGAACATTTAGAGCTTGAGCCTGCTTGGAAATTGGGGCATAGTACCAAAGGTGGCTATGCGGATATTTGGATTCGCACCTATCGGGATGGTAATCTGCAAATGGAAACAGCGGAAAAGCAATCGTTGTGCATCATTGAGTGCAAGAAGTGGGACAAATATGAGGATGCATGGACAGACACCATTGAAGACGGCGCACAGTTGTTCAGTTATTATCAACAAGAGCGAGCCACTAAATTTCTCTGCCTGTACACAGCGGATATCGTTGACGGAAAGGTAAAACCGGAGTATCGACTCATCAATGTCCAAGATAATAGAGAACTGTTAGAATCGGACGAGTCTCTGAAAAGCTATGGGAATGCAAACAATAACAAAGAGTTGTATTCAACGTGGCGAGACACATATCATTGTGAATATGCGACACGGGGCTTATTTGAAAAAGACATCGCTCCGTATGAAATTGGCAAAAGCAAATACTCTGTCAATGATCTTGACCCTGTAAGCAGCGACACCATACAGAAGAAATACAACGAGTTTGCACTTATCCTGCGTCAACACAATGTTGGTGGGCATGAGAACGCTTTTGACAAATTAGTGAACCTTTTCCTTGCCAAGGTGGTGGATGAAACCAATAACCGAGACGACCTACAGTTCTATTGGAAGGGTTCTGCGTACGATGATGCGTATCGCCTGCAAGACCGCCTTCAACGTCTATATCGTGACGGTATGAAACGTTTCCTCAACGAGGATGTGACCTATATTGAGGACAGCGAAATAGAGAAAGCGTTCCGACGTTTCCGAAACGACCCTGATGCCACAAAACGCACTATCAAAGAATATTTCCGTGCATTGAAATTCTTTTCCGACAACGACTTCTCTTTTATTAGTGTCCACAACAAACGACTCTTTGAGCAGAATGCCGCTATCCTTCTCAAGGTTGTGAAGATGCTGCAGGATATCAAGCTCAAAGGTACAGGTCAAAACCAGTTGCTTGGCGACCTCTTTGAAGGATTTCTCAACAAGGGAGTGAAACAAAGCGAAGGTCAGTTTTTCACACCAATGCCAATAGTTCGTTTCTTGGTGTCCTCTCTGCCATTGGAGCAGATTATCCGTGACCGCGAAGAATTGCCCTGTGCTATTGACTACGCTTGTGGTGCTGGCCATTTTTTGACTGAATATGCCGTACAAATAAAGGAGTTTGTCGACAAATATCGTCCGGATATCCCAATAAAGGAATATTATGCCCGCACCACAGGCATTGAAAAGGAATATCGCCTATCCAAGGTGTCTAAAGTGTCGGCCTTTATGTATGGCCATGATGATATAAAAATCATTTATGCCGATGCTCTCGCCCCTCACACTGATGTACACGAAGGAGGTTATGATATTCTGATTGCCAATCCGCCGTATTCTGTGAAAGGGTTCTTGGAGATGTTGTCAGAACAGCAACGCAAGCAATATTCCCTTTTCTCTGAAGATCTCAATCTGGGCAAGAACAATGCCATAGAGACCTTCTTTATTGAGCGTGCGGCACAGCTACTCCGTGCAGGAGGTGTGGCAGGAATCATCCTCCCAGTTTCCGTGTTGAACAAGGATGGCATATACGCCCGCACTCGCGAAATAATCTTGCAAAAATTTGATATAGTATCCATCACTGAGTTCGGTAGTGGCACGTTTGGAAAGACCGCCACCAATACCATATCTCTGTTCCTTCGCCGCAAAGAGACCAATACCCCGGATGCAGAACACCTGGCAGCGCGTGTGGATAGTTGGTTTGGTGGACACCATGAGACAGACGAGATTTACGACGATACGGATTTGCTTGATGCATACTGCGAACATTTAGGCTACGCCCTCGATGATTATCAAGCCTTCCTGTCTGGTGAGATTACAGAGTCATTCTTGAAGAATGATACTATTCAGGCTTATCACACAGCGTTCTTTGGAAACGGGCGTAATGCGATGAAAGGCGTATGCGAAGAGGCAAAAGTGATACGTACTCGTTTCACAAATCGCCAGCACACACAAGTTTATAGAAGACAATCCGAGACACTACAAGAAAAGGAGGCCAATGAGGCATTTCTGCAATTTGTGACTGCCATAGAGCGAGAAAAAGTTTATTATTATCTGCTCTGCGCATCGGTCGCTAATCCCATTGTGATTGTCAAGTCCCCATCCACAAGCACGGAGATGAAACGTTTTCTCGGTTACGAATGGAGCGATAGCAAAGGAAACGAGGGCATCAAGTATTTAAATGTCAGGGTGGACAATACAGAAGAGGGGAACGAGGAAGACACTACTATACAACAGATTCGTGGCATCGAGGGAATTAATACTCCGCTGTTCAACCCCAAAGACCTATACGACCCTGAAAAGATAAACAGTCTTATCCGGTCGGCATTCATTGGTGAAGATGTCAACGTTCCGGATGAACTATCATCTTGTGTCGAAGTATATACGCTGGTGGATTTGATAGATTTCTCACGTGCCGATTTCAATAAAGAAATAAAAACAACACCCATTCTTTCTTATCCTCAAATCGAAAGCAAGTATCTTTCTGAGAAGATTGGAGTCATTGCTCCGTATGTGACAACCAAGGTTAGCAGTTCTTCAATTGAATTGTCCTCGTACATCACAACTGCGAATATGTTGCAGAATAGAGCCGGTATTGAACCTGCCGGTGAGAATCCCGACATTGATCGAGTAACCGCATATAAGGCTGGTGATATACTCGTTTCAAACATTCGCCCATATTTGAAAAAGATTTGGCTGTCTGACCGGGATGGCGGTTGTTCTAACGATGTTCTTGTTTTCAGAAATATTAAACCTCAGGAATATGATACCCAATATCTGCATACTATCCTTTCGTTGGATATTTTCTTTGATTATATGATGGTGGGCAAAACTGGTCTCAAAATGCCTCGGGGAGACAAGAAAATAATACCAGGTTTTCTGATTCCCAAGCCGTCAAAGGATATACAGAGTAAGATTGTGTCTGAATGTAGAATAATCGACAAGAAGTATAATGAAGCCAATGCAATTATTATAGATTGTTTGACAAAGAGATTAGAGATTATCAATAAATACTTGAAAGGTAATTATCCTGCGGACGACCTTGAGACCCTTTTGATTGATATCAATGGAAATAAAACAAAAATTGAGAGTGGTGAGATAAAAAACGACGGGAAATATCCAGTTATAACGCAAGAGAAAAACATATTGATTTCAGGGTATACAGACAACGATGCATGTATTACAGATTTGCCATTAGTAGTATTTGGTGACCATAGCTGTTCTTTCAAATATGTTGATTTTAAGTTTGTACGAGGTGCAGATGGCACACAACTGCTTAAGACCGACTCCAGAGTGGTTATGCCCAAGTATTTGTATTATTATCTCCTCTCCATTCATTTAGAGAATGAAGGAAGATACGAACGTCACTTTAAGTATTTGAAAAAAACAAGTATTCCTAAACCGCCAATCAATATTCAAAAACAAATAATCGCCGAGTGTGATAGAATTGAAGATGAACTCCAAAAAGCAACCAAAGTGATTTCTGAGTGCTCAATCAAAAAACAAGCCGTCCTTAACAAATATTTAAAATAGCATAAAATGGAAACGACAACCATACCATGTCGCTATGCGGGCTCCATAGGTAACATGAAAATAATAAAAAAGGCAATAAAATGTCCACATTGTAAAACGTCTATAATGCCTGAATATATTTTTTTGGATGTAGATGATGACATTGCTGGTCGATACAGTGTATTATGCAGATGCACTAATCCTCAATGTAATCAGTCGTTCATTAGTGAATATTATAGGTATAGTAATTGTATTGTTTATGGGGGTGTCAAACCAAACTATCCCTTAGACAAACATATTTTTAGTGATACAATTATTGGTATTTCGCCATCATTTTGCGAAATATACAATCAAGCATATACCGCACAGCAAATGGATCTGACTCAGATATGTGGGGTCGGGTACCGTAAAGCATTGGAGTTTCTGATAAAAGACTATGCGATTTCGCAAGATGCCACAAAAACGGAATCAATCAAAAGTAAGTTATTGGGTCACTGTATTAATGAGGATGTTTCCGATGAAAGAATCAAGCAGGTGGCAAAACGAGCAACATGGATAGGTAATGATGAAACCCATTATGTGAGAAAATGGGAAGACAAAGATATCAACGACTTGGTTTCTTTGATTGATTTGACCATTCATTGGATTGAGTCAGAAATTGAAACAAAACAACTTTTAGAGTCAATGCCTGAAAAGAAATAGACAAGGACGCATGAACAGATTATTAGTCTGGACAATGCTCAGAATATTTCACGAAAAGACTCGTTTATTAAACATGAAAAAGATTTGACAAAATAATAACAAAAAAATGGTTGATTGAAGAATGGATTACACTAGTACGACATTATGGAAAGCAGCATTCTCCCCAAAGAATGATGGATATGATAAATTACGATTATCATTGAGTCAAGAATTAAAACAAAGTAGAGAAAATACAAAGGGGCTTTTAGATAAAATAATTGTTGATTTTCCATGTTTGACAATACATGACATTACTCATGTAGATGGGCTATGGCAAGTGGCAAGTGTTATTGCAGGTTCGGACTATCTCTTAAATCCATTGGAAGGTTATGTATTAGGAATTGCTTTTTTAATGCATGATGCAGCTCTTTCTTATCAAGCAGTTGGCGGTGCGGATAATCTCAGATCCACCGTAGAATGGAAGGATTTTTATGCAGACAATAAAAAGGACACCTCAAAATCAAATCAAGAACAATTATATGAAACAGATTTTCTGGCAATAAGGTTCTTGCATGCAAAATATGCCGAATCACTTCCAACTACTCTTTTTGAAAAACCGGATGGTACTCGCTTTTACATTATAGAAAATGAATGTTTAAGAAGTCATTTGGGGAATCTTGCAGGTAGAATTGCGGCAAGTCATCATTGGAGTATTGAAAAAGTAAAATCTTTGGGAGTCCAAGCAGCAGCCCCTGCAGGATTTCCACAAGAATGGCGCATTAATCCAATAAAACTCGCATGTATTATTCGTTGTGCTGACGCTGGGCATATTGATGGGAATAGAGCTCCTGATTATTTGCTCAAATTGCTTTCTATTAATGGGGTATCTCGAGCTCATTGGGAAGCTCAAAATAGACTATCCCAGATAGATATTGACATAACAGATGAATCTAAGGTCATAATTGAATCAAACATTGACTTCCCGGAATGTGATTTTGCAGCATGGAATGTTGCATGTGATGCAGTTATGTCTTTGAATCATGAAATTAAATCTTCAAATGATCTATTAAAATCTATTAACCCACAGATATGTTTCAAAGCGAAATCTGTTGCTGGTGCAGAATCAAGAGCGGAGTTAAGTAAGTATATAAAACCTGATGGCTGGATGCCTTGTGATGCCAACATACATATTAGTAACGTAGAGCATCTTATAAAGAGTTTGGGAGGAGAAAAGTTATACGGCTCAGACCATAAAATAGAGGTCGTGTTACGAGAACTGATACAAAATGCGCGTGATGCCATTGTGGCCCGAAGGGCTCTGGAACAAGGATTTGAAGGCGCCATACACATTAAAATAGAATGTATTGATGGGAAATATTGGTTCTCGGTTATTGATGATGGTATTGGCATGAGCATGCAAACCATTTTAGATTATCTTTTAAACTTTGGAAATAGTTTTTGGGTATCAGATCTTGCAAAAAAAGAATACCCTGGTTTAAGATCCTCTGGCTTTAATTCTATCGGAACTTTTGGAATCGGTTTTTACTCACTATTCATGGTGTCCTCTGAAATAACAATTGATACCCGTAAATATGATTCATCGTTAGATAGTACTATTCGACTGAAATTTCCTTCGGGATTATGTCTCAGACCTCTTGTATCCAAGATAAAGGGAAGCAGTATGGGAGTGTCTACTATTATAAAATTCCGCCTTGATATAGAAAAAGCAAACTGGTCTCATGAGTATACGGTCAAATCAGGTTACTCGAATGTTGAAGATTTTATTGTACCATATAAAGCAGTTCTATCCAAATTAACGGCAGGACTTGACGTAAATGTATTCTTCTCAGAACCAGGTTTTGATTGCGCTATGGTACACAAGAATATCTATTCCAAAGATCTTGATGTGTGTCAATGGCTAAAAGATATATCATACGCTGATTACCATGAAGGTACAAAATATTCTGACTATATTAATCATAATTATAATCGTTTGACAAAGGTTATGTCGAATGGAAGAATGATTGGACTTGCAGCACTTAACACTCTTTATCAAAACCATTCTTCTTTTTTAGGAGTAACAACAATCGGCGGACTGGATACAGGTGTTCATAGTAGCGGTATGGAAGATTTTATTGGTGTCATTTTTTCGGATGCTAATACTGCAAAAAGGGATCCCGTTTCCCCCAAAAAGCATATGATTGAATGGATGAATGAACAGTATAATACACTATTAAAAAATGGGCTTACTGAGGCCGATAGACTATTTTTACCCTATATAGTTGGATCATATGGAATAAATATGACCAATGAATTATTCGTCCGAGTAATAAACAAGGGTCTGGCAATGACAATTAGTTTGGAAAAGTTAATTAATATTTTAGAACAGGGTAATTGTAGATTGATTTTTCCTATCTCATCCTATGGTAATGATAGAGTTAATACGTATATAGATATAGAACGAACATTAAAAATACTTAAAGATAATGATTATTTGTTTCATCCAGAATTAAACACTGATTTTTTGAGTTTAAAAGAAAATGACAGCAAATGCCCTTATAATATTTATATGTGTATTAAACAAAAAGCCACAGAGTTAAACCGTACATTAAATGAAGGTATAGAAGATAACATTGTGTATGAAATTTTGTCAGCTAAACATAAGGGATTTGTCGTTAGTATTTCAAAGTAAGAAGGACATCATTGGCAATAACAAGTAAGGTAGATCCAGTTCTACACCAGAATGAGAATTGTATATTATACAACCGAAATTGTGGATGGAATTTGTAAAAACAGAAGTGGAAATGTAACCTTTTTGATTAATTCATCCTATATAGACAGGAGCACAAACGGAGAAATATGTAAGGAATAATGATGTTATCATAAAATCGCTGATTAACGAAAACCTAAAACAAAATGTATATACCACCTTTTACGATAACTGATGAAATCACGTCGTTGATAGCAGATATTGCTGAGCTGGTCGGTCATCTTACGGCTATGGCAGACCATCTGCCTGCCCCCCACTTGCGCAAGGAGAACCGTATTAAGACCATCCAGTCGTCGTTGGCTATTGAAAACAACTCTCTCACAGTAGATCAGGTGACGGCAATCGTGGAAGGCAAACGTGTACTTGGACCTCCAAACGAAATCCAGGAAGTGAGAAATGCCCTTGATGCATACGAACTACTGATGGAGCTAAATCCTTATAAGGAGAAAGACCTGCTAAAAGCACATAAGCTGATGATGACGGACTTGGTGAACGAAAATGGCCGCTATCGCCAAGGAGGAGTGGGAGTATTCGATGGACAGAAGTGCATCCACATGGCTCCACCGGCCCATCGCGTTCCGACTCTGATGGCAGATTTGCTGGGATGGGTGAAGCAGACAATGGTACATCCACTTGTTAGTTCATGTGTTTTTCACTATGAGTTTGAGTTCATTCACCCATTCGCCGATGGTAACGGCCGTATGGGACGTATGTGGCAAACACTCTTGCTAATGCAGTGGAAACCCATTTTCGCCTGGATTCCAGTGGAGACTATCGTCAAAGAGCACCAACAGGAGTATTATGCTGCTATCGCCAATAGCGACTCGGAGGCCAATAGTACAGCTTTCATCACATTCATGCTGCAATGCTTAAAGCAGGCTCTAATGGAAATGGAAGAAAGTAACCAGAAAAGTAACCAGAAAAGTAACCAGAAAATTCTTTCGTCCATACGCCATAATCCCTCTGTTACCATTCGCGAACTACAAGAGGAGACGGGACTTTCCGAAAGTGGCGTGAAAAAAGTTATTAGACAACTGAAAGCCGAAGGGCTCATTCAGCGCATTGGTGGTGACAAAGGCGGACACTGGGAAGTAAACATTATTGGAAATAAACATTAAGTTATGGCAAACATTACAAAACTCATTGGCCTTGTGCTGGCAGGAGTACTGATGGCAGCATGTGGAACAAGACAGGCAGAGCCGCAGGTGGAGGGTCACTACACCTATGAGCATGCGTTCGAATACGACCTGCAGGGGAACCATTTCGATGTGCATGAGACCGGCACTATGGACTTCCATGCCGACGGGACGGCTCTCGACTCGGCTTGCCAGGTGTACACAGTCACACGACTGGAAGGCGACACGATGACCTATGTCTTCAACTATGTCAGTCCCAGCCGCTGGCATCTCGATGGCGACACATTCTATTTCGCCGGTATCAAGGAAAGTTTCCGCATGGTACCCAACGTTGATGACGAACTGTCACAAGAGATTGTCAAAGTGGTGGGCGGCAGCATCGACTATGAATACAAATTTCACCTCGACTCGCTGACGGCCGACAAACTGCAGTGGAGCTTTATCTACCGCGACGGTCATTCCGACACTTGGCGGTTCTTCCGTGCTGACGGGGAAAAGTAGCTCCTTGGGAATGAAAAAAAAAATGTCGGGGTAACAATATGTTTTGTTTTTTTTTGTATCTTTGCAAAATTAACCAACAGTTGCGCCCGACACAAAAAAAGGATAAGTATATGAAAAAAAGCATTATAGCACTGTTTTTGATGGCTTTGTTTATGATGGAGTCCGGGGTATGGGCCCAGAGCGACTCCGACATGAAACACATCGAAAAGGAATACAGCAAGGCCATCATGACCAAGCAGAACAAGGTGGACAACCGCAATATGCTGAAAGTTCTTGTCAACCGTTCGGGGGCGGTGCTTGTCAATACCGGGATTGTGGAAGACGGCAGGTTGAAAGACGTTTTTGCAAAGTTTCTTCGGGGTGGTAGCCGTATGACGGGAAAGCCGGAGAAGATGAAGAAAAAAATCGACTTGCTGGGTAATGTGCAGGTGTCGCAAGGGGTTATCATGGTTGAATATGATGCCAGTCTGCTTCCACAGAAAATCAAGAAAGCACTGCTGGAGGCGTTCTATATGGTACGCGACGAGAAAGCCATGCTGCATTTCGGGCTCCACTACGGCTCGCTCAGCACCAGTCAACGTGCCGCCATCAACGAACTGATCCCTATGAAGATACGGGTTGAGAAATACAAGGAGGCAGGTGCTTCCGATCCTTCTTTGGGGATGGATGTTGAGATAAAAGACGAATATGTCGTTCCGATACAGGATATTGATGTTTCCACCGGGGAAGAGTATGGGGCATACGTGAGCGTGGCTAGCGTGGCTGTGGCAGAAGTAGAGGATGAGGATATTGAAGAAGAAATCTTCATGATTGTGGATACTCCTCCTTCATTCCCTGGTGGCGACGAGGCCCTCTACAGATACCTCGCCGAAAATATCAAAATTCCCCATTACGCCCTTGAGAACGGCTTCCAAGGCAAGGTGTACCTCACCTTCGTGGTGGAGAAAGATGGCAGCCTTTCGCGCATAAGGGTCCTCCGTGACATCGGTGGTGGATGTGGCGCAGAGGCAGTACGTGTTGTCAAGTCAATGCCCAAGTGGATTCCCGGAAAGCAGCGCGGCAAGCCTGTCCGCGTGCAGTTCAACCTGCCGGTCAATTTCCGTCTGCCGAGCAAGACGGAGTAGGGAAGGGTCACCGCTGTTTGCGAACCACGGAAGACATGGCCCCCACGGGACAGTCGGCTATACGCGGATGACCTATGTAGACCAGATGGCTGGCATCGTTGACGGGTACCCGTATACGCTCGAGGCACCATACCACGGCGTTGCTGGCATCACCGAGACTCCCCTCGATGCGGCGCGTCTCCATTTTTTCGGCGTCCAGATTACTGCTTTCGCGTAACTGGAGGTCCATCTGTACCAAGCATTTGCCACGCAACTCGGCGCGGGAGGCGCCGCGGAGGTTGATGCTGATATTGTCGACATAGAACATACCATAGAAATTCGAGGCTCCGGCCTGCTCGATGGTGACCATCTTCGCAGTGATATCCCCACGGAACTGGGCACCGTCGTTGAGGTAGATGTCCACCTGCTCACCCGTCATCTTGCCTGCGTCGAGGGTGACATCGTCGGTGAGCTCGATGTCGTCGAGTTGCAGGTTGCGGGGAAGCACCACGGTAGGACGCTCTTTCAGCTTCACCTTGCCGCGGATGGCTATGCGCAGCGTGCCGTTGCTTACCTCCACCACTACCTGTTTGTGCACCGACTCGGGGACATTGACAATGGCCGCTTTCGCCGTGTCACTCAACGTGATGATGAATCCCGACGAGGCTACCAGTTTATGGTATGAGCCGTTGACAGGGTAGGTCCGGATGTTGCTCCTGGGGTTCTTCTCCGCTGCAGAGACGGAAAGTTGTCCAAATAATACGAATAATCCGAATAGTCCAAGGACTCTGAATAGTCTATAGGTCTTCATTATGGTTGATGTTTTAGTTCATAAACACATATCTCACGATGTTGCTCCCCATGCGAAGGGCTTTTTGGCGCGTGGCCTGCGAGTCGTTGTGCACATCGGGGTCTTCCCATCCGTCGCCCAGGTCGCACTCCCATGTGAAGAAGCAGACCAGCCTCCCTTCCCAGATGAGCCCGTAGCCTTTAGGTGGCAGGTTGTCATGTTCGTGAATCTTTGGCAATCCGTTGGGGAACTGGTATTTCTGGTGGTAGATGGGATGGCTGAAAGGCAGCTCCACCCATTCCAGTTCGGGAAACACCTTCTTCATCTGCGGCATCACAAAGTCCTTCATGCCGTAGTTGTCGTCGATGTGGAGGAATCCACCCCCGATGAGGTAGGTGCGCAGGTTTTGTGCCTCGCGGTCGCTGAAGACCACATTGCCGTGCCCCGTCATGTGGATGAAGGGGTAGTTGAAGATTTCGGCGCTGCCCACGTCGACAGTGGCGGGCTGAGGGTTGAGCCCCAACTGCTGGTCCTGGTTGCAGAAGGCGATGAGGTTGGGCAGCGACGTGGGGTTGGCGTACCAATCGCCGCCACCGCCGTATTTCAGCAGTGCCAGCTGAGGCTGGGCCTCTAAATTGAAAAATGAAAACTGGGAGCAGCCAAAGATGAGCAAAAAGCAAATGTATTTGCTTTTTCGAAGCCAGGCTGCGTTGACGAAGTCAAAACTGAGAATCAGAAGTATGGACAGTGTTTTTTTCATCGGTCATTGATTAAATTGAAGGCCGTGACGGTATAGAGGGCGGCGGTCTCGGTGCGCAGGCGGCTGGGACCCAGGCTCACAGGCCGGAAACCGCATTCCAGCGCCAGCGCTATCTCCTCGCCGGAGAAATCGCCCTCGGGGCCGATAAGCACCAGGGTGTCCTTCCCGGGCTGCAGGGCCTTGGCCAGCGGTACACGGGGTTTGTCGGCTTCACAATGGGCGATGAGTTTCTGCTGGGAGTCGGAGATGGTCGATTGATATTTCAGCCAGTCTTTGAGCTTGACGGGAGGATTGATTTTTGGAAGCACGGTGTGAAGGCTCTGCTTCATGGCGCTGATGGCCAGCTTCTCGAGGCGGTCGGTCTTGAGGAACGAGCGCTCGGAATGGTCGCAGTCGAGGAGGGTGATTTCCGCGACACCCACCTCCACGGCTTTCTCCACCAGCCATTCCATGCGTGCGGGATTCTTGGTGGGAGCGACGGCGAGGTGCATTGTGGACTGGAAATAGGAGGTTGAAAAATCCCTCCCTGACACTTCCACGACGCAGGCACGGTCGTCGGCAGTGACGATACGGCAGGTGTAGAGGTTCCCGCAGCCGTCGGTGACGTTGATCTCGTCGCCTTCGCGCATACGAAGCACACGCACCGCATGGCGGCTCTCCTCGGCATCCAATGTACAGAAACCCTCGGGGTTTATCTCTTTGCAATAAAACAGTTGCATGCAATAATTTCAATTTTCAATTCTCAATTTTCACACAATCATTCCGCTGGCAACCACAAGGTGGGCCTCGTTGTCATAAATGGTGGCATACTGGCCCGCGGCGATACCCTGGATGCGGTCGTCGCTGTCGATACCTACCAGTCCGTCGGGCAAATGGTGGAGGCGTCCGGTGTGGAACTCCGGCGTATGCCGGATCTTGAACGTTATGGACACCTCGTCGAAATCACCCCAGATGTTGGCACTCAGGTAACGGAATCCCATCAAGGTGATGTTCTTGCCGTGGGCGGCGTCGGGGTCGTAGCCCTGGCTGACATACAGCACGTTCTCTTCTATGTCCTTCCTTACCACGAACCACGGTCCGCCGCTGAGGTAGAGGCCTTTGCGTTGTCCGATGGTGTGGAACCAGTAGCCTCGGTGGGTGCCCAGCACGCGCCCCGTTTCCAGCTCCACAATTTTGCCCTCCTTTTCACCTAAATAGCGTTTGATGAAGTCGTTATAGTTGATCTTGCCAAGGAAACAGATGCCTTGCGAGTCTTTGCGGTCGGCACTGGGTAGGTGAGCGGCATGAGCTATAGCTCTCACCTCGCTTTTCATCAGCCCTCCGATAGGGAACATGAGCTTCTTTATCTGCCTGTATTCCAGCTGGGAGAGGAAATCTGTCTGGTCTTTGACCGGGTCTAGTGCCGTGGCCAAAAAAGTAGTCCCGTCTATTATGTCGGTGCGTGCATAATGACCTGTGGCTATTCTATCATAGTCGTGGCCTCGTTTGTCCTCGAAGGCGCCGAATTTGATAAGCTTGTTGCACATCACGTCGGGATTGGGTGTCAGGCCTTTGCGTACACTCTCTATGGTGTAGCTCACCACGTTGTCCCAGTACTCTTTGTGCAGGTTCACCTCTTCAAAGCGACATCCGTATTTCTTTGCTATCCATTGTGTTATCTCAATATCCTCCTCTGCAGGGCAGTCGATGTAACCCTCCTCGTCCTCCATTCCGATGCGGATGTAGAAAATATCGGGTGCGAAGCCCTGCTCCTTGAGCAGATGCACCACCACCGAGCTGTCCACCCCTCCCGATACCAATGCCGCGATGTTCATCCTGTATCTGTATGAGATTTTTTTCAACCGTAACGGAGAAAAAATCAGATTATTGCCCGAATGTTAAAAAATGGCGCAACAGCCTGATTGATAACTATTTGATTAAAAACAACACAGATGGATGTCTAACATGCACTAAATCAGTACTAAAGACGTATCAACACCGTACCAACACCGTATCAACACCGTCCATGGTAGGAGTTGGTAGGGTGATGGTAGGATGTTGACAAGGTGTGGAAGGAGGGTTGAGGGGGTGAAAAATTTTTTTTTGTAAATAAAAAAAAAGTTGTATTTTTACAGCCAGAAAAATATGAAAGAAAAACGTTGGATAATCAGAGAAGACTATGATATAGAGACTGTTGAGAAACTTGCGGCATCGTTGGGCGTAGACAAAAACATTGCCATTCTGCTAGTGGAGCGTGGCGTAACGACCTTTGAAGAGGCACGGCGTTTTTTCCGACCTGGACTTGATCAGGTGCACGATCCGTTCCTGATGAAGGGTATGAAGGAGGCGATAGCACGTATCAACGAGGCCATACGGCGACAAGAACGTATCATGGTTTACGGCGACTACGATGTCGACGGTACGTCGGCGGTAGCGTTGGTCTATTCCTACCTGAAGGATCTGGACCCCAATATTGATTTTTACATTCCCGACCGGGAACGGGAGGGCTATGGTATATCGCGTCAGGGTGTGGACTATGCCCGCGAGACGGGTGTGAAGCTTGTGATCGCGCTGGACTGTGGCATCAAGGCGATGGAGATGGTGGATTATGCTAAGCAGTATGACGTCGACTTCATTATAGGCGACCACCACCTGCCTGGAGAGGAGGTGCCGAAGGCAGTCGCCGTGCTGGACCCGAAGCAGGAGGATTGTCCCTATCCGTACAAGGAGCTTTCGGGGTGTGGTATCGGTTTTAAGATTGTCGAAGCACACCTGGAGCAGCGCCTGGGGGTGCGGCTGTGCGATTTGCCCGAGCAGCTGGACCATCACCGTCAGCAGCGGCAGGAAGAGCTGAAGCTCAAGCTTCTGAAGTATCTCGACCTGGTGGCTGTCTCGATAGCGAGCGATATCGTCCCTATCATGGGCGAGAACAGGGTGCTGGCATTTTTCGGGCTGCGTGTGCTGAATACGAAGCCGCGAGCCGGTATCGAGGCTATCCTCAAGTATGGCCATGTGGACAGAAGGAAGGCCGACACAACGGACCAGACAGAGACGTCTGACAGGACGGAGAAGAGGAACGGCTATTTCGAGAAGGAACTGACCATCACGGACCTGGTGTTTCTCATCGGTCCCCGTATCAATGCCGCGGGACGTATCCGTTCGGCTTTCGATTCGGTAAGGCTGATGCTGACGGAGGATCCCAATATCGCCCGACGGCTGGCCGAGGATATCAACAGCTACAATCTGGAACGCAAGGAATTGGACACGGCAGCCACGGAGGAGGCCAAGCGTCGCATTGACAATGATCCTTTCTACAGGGGCCGTCAGTCGCTGGTGCTTTTCGACGAGCACTGGCACCGTGGTGTGGTGGGCATCGTCGCCAGCCGCATCGTGGAGGCTTACTACAAGCCGACCATCGTTTTTACGCGAGGGAGTGACGACCTGATTACAGGGTCGGCGCGGTCGGCAGGCGAGTTTGACGTGCACGAGGCTTTGGAGAAGTGTGCCGACCTGCTGGAGCATTTCGGAGGTCACAAGAGTGCCGCCGGGGTGTCGTTGAGAGAGGAGAATATGCGTGCTTTCGTGGATCGCTTCGAGCAACTGGTGCGCGAAGGTCTCGGCCCTAGGGAGGTGGTTCCCGAAATAGAGATAGATGCAGAGATCGGTTTTTCGCAGATTACACCGAAGTTCCTCCGTATTCTGAAGCAGTTTGCTCCTTTCGGACCCGACAACAATGTGCCTGTTTTCGTCACGCGCGAGTTGGTGGATACGGGGAATGCCCGTATAGTGGGTGTCAATCACCTGAAGTTCAATGCCATTCCTATCTCCGAGCGCTCAGCGCCGTATCCAGCCATTGCTTTCCAGATGGGCGAGTGCCTGTCGCGCATGCGGACAGAGCGTTTCGACCTCTGCTACCAGCTGGAGGAGAACTACTGGCGAGGACGTACGGAGATACAGTTGAATGTGAAGGATCTCAGGTTCTGTGAATAATGGAAGTTTGTAATTGAGAAAACGGAAATAATTAATCACTAAATAGTTAGCAATATGAGAAAAACAAAACACTTTGTTCTTGCCCTGCTGGTGGTAACATGCGTTTCCTCCACAGTGTGGGCTTCCGATTTGCCGATACTGCCTGGCAAATCCAACAGCTGTGACAGCAATGCGGCGAAAACTGCGTATGCTGTGCAGTGGAATGGCGAGACGGTTGTGACCTATAACACTCTCCCACAGACGGGTCTCACTGCGACGTATGTTGACGGCAGCAATGTGACTCACACGCTGGCACTCACCTTTGAAAATGGCGATGAGATTATCAACTCGCCCAACTATCCGAAGAATGCCGGTACCTGGATTGTGACGGCGCACTCGCCCCAGCCTGGCGACCAGCTGGAGAATAACACCAGCACGCTGATCATCAATCCTGCCCCTGTGACAGTGACTGGTGCCGCTGCCGAGATAGCCAAGTTCGCCGACGGGACCTTGGCCGGTGTGGTGACAGATGAGGGAACCCTGAACGGAGTGCTGGGCACTGATGACGTCAGGCATCTCACCACCGCTATTTTCAGCGACAACATGGTGGGTACCGGCAAGACCATCACCCTGTATTACGCATTGCTGGGTGAAATGCGCGGCAACTACCGTCTGACGGAAGACTCGGCGTTCTATACCAATGTCGGCGTGGTCATCCCCAACATGCTGCCGGATACCACCCTCGTCGGAGACGACACCACGTTGGTGCAGAATGGTATAGATGTCTATGCCTACGGCTATTGCACGGGCACTGGATACAGTGTGCGCTATCATCTCATCAGCGGCAATCCTGACCAGTACAGGATAGCCTTCGGAGACAGCCGCTTCACAAATGTGAACTGGACCGACCTGACGACTCCCGGCGCCAACGGTACGGTGGACATCAATGTCCCCGTGGACCTCCCTACCGGCGACTATACGATGGACATCATCTTCCGCGACAGCCGCTTCCCGGCCCTGGAGAGCATGCCTGTCACTGTCAGTTTCCATGTGAACCTGCCTGAGACCTACACCATGCCCCTTTTCGACAATGTGATTGCACTGGTGGACACCTGCAACTGCTTCACCGATATCCAGTGGTTCCATCGCGCCGATGCCAACAGCGAGTGGCAGGCTATCCCCGGTGCCACAGAGCCTTACTATCGTGAGGAAGGTGGCCTGACAGGCGAATATTTCGTCCGTGCCAAGATGAACGGTGTAGATACCTATACCTGCCCGCAAACGGATATGACGACCCTCATCGCCGATGAAGACCAGGCTGTCACCGTCAGCGCTTATCCCAACCCGACCACCGAGAGCATCACCCTGAATATCGAAGGTTCCCGTGCCTCTTGCCATACCCTGCAGGTAGTGAATACCCTGGGTGTGATGGTGGAACACCGCACTTTCGAGGGTACGAGCACCACGATAGATATGCAGAGCTATCAGCGCGGCAACTATATGGTGAGCGTGGACGGAATTGTAGTCAGAGTTATTAGAAACTAAAAAAGAGTCAAGAATATGAAACGAATCATGATAGCTCTCGCCGCTGTGACCTTGGCCTTTACGGCTAATGCCCAGCAGAGCGGATACGATAATTATGCTGGACTAAACCTGGGTGTAGGCCTGAACACGATGTCTTTCAGCCCCGCCCGTGGTGACCAGAGTCTGGGTATTGGATTCGACGCGGGTCTGCATTATACCCACTTCTTCAATGAACACTTCGGCCTCGGTTTCGGTGTGCACTATACCCGTGCCAACGCCTATGCCACATATAATTTCGTTGAGTCTACCCCTGGACTGACTCATGCCGGCAACCCCAATGTGAACTACACTCTTAACACTACATTCAATAACTGGAAAGAGAAAGAGTCTGTGGGTCTCCTCGGCATTCCTGTGGAGGCTTTCTATCGTTCGGTCCTAAACGAGAAATGGACCTTCATTGGTGGTCTGGGAGTGCAGTTCGACCTGCCGCTGCACGACAGTTATACTGGCAGCGAAGGCGACTTCAGCACGTCCGGTATGTTCCCCGCTCTCGGTAACTATACGGTGGAGAACGTTCCCGAACATGGTTTCAGCACCTATGACGAGACATTCGATGCCGACGTGGACAATCTTGGTCTCAGCGTCAGTGTCATTGCCGACCTCGGCATGCGTATGTCCCTCGGCAACAACTGGGGTCTTTACTTCGGCATCTATGGTGGCTATGGTGTCACCAGCATGCTCAGCGAAGAGAAGAACGACGCCTTGCTGATTGTCAACACCACCGATCCCTCGCAGATCGATTATAACGGCACCTTCGGTTCCAACGAAATCGATGGCTTGCACATGCTCCGTGTCGGAGTCAAAGTAGGCATCGACCTCGGATGGGACAGCAGGAGCACGATTGCTGCTCGAGAAGCCGCCGCACGTGCTGCTTTCGAGAAAGCCGAGGCTGAACGTCTGGCCGCTGAGCGTGCCGCTGCCGAAGCTGCTGCCGCCAAGGCCGCTGCCGAGAAAGCTGCCGCAGAAGCTGCCGCAAGAGCTGCTGCCGAGAAGGCCGCTGCAGAGAAAGCCGCCGCCGAGAAGGCTGCTGCCGACCGTGCCGCTGCTGAGAAGGCTGCTGCACAGACTGCCGCTGACCGTGCCGCCGCTGAGGCTGCCGCCGCCAAGGCCGCTGCCGACCGTGCTGCTGCCGAGCGCGCCGCCGAGAAGGCCGCTGCTGAGCGTGCCGCTGCCGAGAAGGCTGCTGCCGAACGTCGTGCCCTTGCTGAACGCACCCGTGCCGAAGCCGAGAAGCAGATCAAGGCCATCAACGCTACCGTCTACTTCGCGACAGCAGGTACCAACGCTAAATTCGACGCTCCCACCGATGCCGCTATCCATGCCATCTGCGAGGCTATGAAGGCTGACGAGAACCTGACCGTCACCGTCTATGGTCACACCGACAACACCGGCTCGCTGAAGGTCAACATGAAATACGGCCAGAAACGCGCTGAAGCGCTGAAAGCCTACATGGTGAAACTGGGCGCTCCCGCCAAGAACATCAAGTGCGAGAGCCGCGGTCCCAACGAGCCTGTCGCCGACAACGATACGGAGGAAGGTCGCGCCAAGAACCGTCGCGCCACCGTCGAACTCAAATAGTCTCGTTTCCAAACGAGCACAACGAAAAACGGGATACCTAATGGTGTCCCGTTTTTTTATGTCGCTATCCAACTGTCTTGGGGAAAAGGGTCCCGTTCAGTTTAACTGTATTGTGATTTCTATAGGATAGTGATCTGATATGTAGGGAACGCCGTAGTCGCCGTCGAGAATCCGGTATTCCTTCACCGTTATGCCTCGGACAAAGAAGTGGTCGATAGCCGAGCCAGGACCTTTGCCGAAGGCGTTATAAGTATCGGCGTTATCGGTGGTGCCGGCATTTTGCAGTCCAGCCTTGTAGAAGGCATTGAAGATGGTGTCATCCAGCGTGGAATTCATATCGCCGCCCACAATGATGGCAGGCATGTCGTAGCAATCCCCTTCTATCCTCGCGGCTAGAAACTTGGTACTCTCGGCCCGTGCGGTCTTGCCGACATGGTCGAGGTGGGTGTTGAAGTAGTCGAAACGCTTGCCACTACGACGGTCGCGGAAGCACGCTTCGGTAGCAGTGCGGTAGCAGGCTGCATCCCACCCTTTTGTGGGCACCTCGGGCGTCTCGCTGAGCCACCATAAGTTGCTCCCACACAACTCCAACCGCGTGGTGTCATAGTAGATGGCCATGAATTCGCCGGCCTCTTTGCCGTCGTCGCGCCCCACACCGATGCGGCGATACTGCGGCAGGCAACTGTCGAGATACTGCAGCTGGTCAATCAACGCCTCCTGCAGGCCTATGGCGGCGGGACGCTCCTCGAGGATCATGCGCACCACGGCGTCGCGCCGGTTGGGCCAGCCGTTCTCGCCGTCGATGTTGTTCCACGAATTGTAGCGGATGTTGAACGAGATAATCTTCATTTCCGCTGTTTCCTGGAGAATGGGAGTCGTCTGCCGGCATCCGCAAAAAGCCATAGTCACCAAGAGGGCGAAAAGTATGTTTTTTATATGTACCATACTGATAATGTATTATATGAATCTTTATTTTACACAGAGTTTGTTAGTGCAAATATACGCAAAAAATACTAAACACAATATTTTGTTCCCCTCAACGTTATAACATAATATAATAAGTATAAAGAACTGTAACCTGAAATTATGGCAGACGACAAAAAGATTATCTTCTCGATGGTGGGTGTGGGCAAACTCATTCCTCCCAGCCGCCAGATTCTGAAAGACATATACCTGAGCTTCTTCTACGGTGCTAAAATAGGAATCATCGGTCTTAATGGCAGTGGCAAGAGCAGCTTGATGAAAATCATCGCCGGTGTCGACAAGGACTACCAGGGCGAGGTGGTTTTCTCGCCGGGCTATTCCGTCGGCTACCTCGAGCAGGAGCCCAAACTCGACGACACCAAGACCGTCAAGGAGGTGGTGCAGGAGGCCGTGCAGGAGGTCGTAGACCTGCTGAAGGAATACGACAAGGTGAACAACGCCTTCGCCGAGCCCGATGCCGACTTCGACAAGCTTATCGCACGTCAGGGTGAACTGACAGAACTGCTAGAAGCCCACGACGCCTGGAACCTCGACCAGAAGCTCGAAAGGGCAATGGACGCACTCCGCTGCCCCGACGAGGACCAGCCGGTGGCTAACCTCTCTGGAGGAGAACGCCGCCGCGTGGCATTGTGCCGATTGCTCCTCCAGGAACCCGACATACTGCTCCTCGACGAGCCTACCAACCACCTCGATGCCGAGAGCATCGACTGGCTTGAACAACACTTGCAGCAGTACAAGGGTACCGTTATCGCCGTCACCCACGACCGCTATTTCCTCGACCATGTGGCTGGATGGATACTCGAGCTGGATAGGGGAGAGGGCATCCCCTGGAAAGGCAACTACAGCTCATGGCTGGAGCAGAAGACCGCCCGTCTGGCTATGGAAGAGAAGCAGGAGAGCAAGCGCCGCAAGACGTTGCAGCGTGAGCTGGAGTGGGTCCGCATGGCTCCCAAGGCACGCCACGCCAAAGGGAAAGCCCGTCTGGCCGCTTACGACCGCTTGCTCAACGAAGACGTAAAAGAGAAAGAGCAGAACCTCGAGATATTCATTCCCAACGGCCCCCGCCTGGGCAACAAGGTGCTCGAAGTAAACGGGGTGAGCAAGGCCTATGGCGACAAGCTCCTCTACGAAAACCTCACCTTCTCCCTGCCGCCTGCCGGTATCGTGGGCATCATCGGCCCCAACGGCTGTGGCAAGACCACCCTCTTCCGCCTCATCATGGGCCTTGAAAAACCCGACACCGGCACCTTCGAAGTGGGCGAGACGGTGAAGATAGGCTATATCGACCAGCAACATGCAGAGATTGACCCTGAGAAGAGCGTCTACGAAATGATCTCCGGCGGCAACGAGAACCTGCAGGTCGGCGGACGCCTCATCAACTCCAGAGCTTATATATCAAGGTTTAACTTCAGTGGTACCGACCAGAGCAAGAAAGTAGGCGTGCTCTCCGGCGGCGAGCGCAACCGTCTGCATCTGGCGCTGACGCTGAAGAGCGAGGCCAATGTGCTGCTCCTCGACGAGCCCACCAACGACATCGACGTCAACACTATGCGTGCCCTAGAGGAAGGTCTTGAGAACTTTGCGGGTTGCGCTGTGGTCATCAGCCACGACCGTTGGTTCCTTGACCGCATCTGCACTCATATCTTGGCCTTCGAGGGCGACTCGCAGGTCTACTTCTTTGAAGGTGGATACACCGAATATGAAGAGAATCGAAAGAAACGCCTCGGCGACGATACCCCCCACCGCATCCACTACAAAAAACTGATAAGGTAACACTTTATCAAAAATAATTTGTATATTTGCAACATAAATTATTTGTAATAATAATAATAATACCATGAAAATGAAAAGATTAATGTTTTTTGTAGCAGCAGCTACGATGCTCTTTGCTGTATCCTGCAACAAGGACGATGAAAGTTCTTCTTCTGCCACCGCTGGCGACAACCAGATGATCTACAACGGCAAGACCTATCAAGGGGAGGCCACGGGTGCCATCAACGACAACAACGCCAACTTGACTTGCTCCGATGAAAAAGATGGTGTCATCTTCATCGTCGATTGCCACATCCAGAACCCTTCCAACTATACCTACGATCTTACTCAGGAAGACCCTGACCACATGATTCACTTTCACATCAATATCGAAGGACCCGCTGTGCTGCCCGAGGATCGTTTAGACCTCCAGTATCAGAATGCTCCTCACCTTTGGTATTTCCTTAATGGTGACAATGTCTCCAACACCTCGGCCTTTACCAGCGGAACAGCTGTGACCACCCTCGACGAAAACACCATTACTCTCACCGTCAATGGAACCCTCGTCAACGGAAAACCCATCAGCTTCCGTATCGTTGTTCCTAGAGACTAGTGGCAGGAATAAACCCAGAAATAGAAGGCGGCCCCGTTCGATAGAACGGGGCCGCCTCTTTCTCAGTATCAGTTTATTCAGCCAGCTGTCGGTATTTATCCACCTCTTTCGTCACCTCGTTCAGGTTCTCACGGGCTTTCTCCACTTCCTTCTCGGCATCGGCTTTCTTCTGTTCACTTTTCTTTATATTTTCCTGCAATTTCTGTATGTCTTTCTCGCAGTCGGCAATTTTTTCGCGATACTTCTCAATGTCCTTCTGCTTGTCGGCGATGTCTTCCTGGTAGCCTTTGATGTTCTTCTCGATTTTGGCTACGTCGGAAACGGCCGACTCCACTTTCTTCTGAGCCTTTTTCTGGTTTTCCATCTGTTGCTCCATGTTTTCGCGAGCCTCATGGCGATTGACGTATTTTACGAACCCTTCGATGAAGGATCTCGTGTTGTTCTGTATCGTCTCTCGGTCTACTGTGAGGTCTGTAGGAATGACACATACCGTTACCACGGCTACCCCTTTGCTTTCCTTTTCCACTTTGGTGTAAAGGTTGATGGGCACGGTGGCTATCTCGGCGAAGAGTTGGTCGAGGCATGCTACGTAGCCCTCGCTTTTCTTGGTTTTCAGGTCAGCCTCTTTCAGACGCTGGTTCATGGCATTTTGCACCAGTTTGACATCCTTGTTGATGGTGATGGTGAAGGCTGGCGCCGTTACGGGGCCCACCTGTACGCTTGTCGTTTGCGCACTTTGGCCGTTGACGCCGACAAAAAGCAGCAGTGCGGCCGAAAAGAATAACATTTTTTTCATCATGGTATTGTATTTTTGATTTTTCTATTTGCAAAAATACAAACTTTTATGCTATCCAATAATAAAACATGTGTTAAAAATAGTTAATTATAAATAATAACTAGCAAGTTGTCAGTATTTTATGTATTTAAGGAGATTGTAAGCAACTAATAATCAATTCAGGGTGGTGGAAGGGAGAAAAATAGTTATCAACAATGGGTAGGGAGTGGAAAAAAAGTTGTATTTTTGCAGTGGAGATTTTGAAGGGACAGGAGTGTGAGGGATTAATTTAGACATTAATATTAAACGATATATGTTCACACATTTGCATGTGCATTCGCATTATTCGATGCTTGACGGTATGTCGAAGGTGAGTGACCTTGTGGCGAAGGCCCGGAGGGATGGGATGAGGGCACTGGCTTTGACGGATCATGGTAATATGTTCGGTATCAAGGATTTTTTGGATACTGTGGCGAAGGTGAACAAGGGACGTGCCGAGGGAGAGCCGGAATTCAAGGCTATTGTGGGTACCGAGGCCTACTGTGCACGGCGTACACTTTATGACAAGGACAAGAACTACAAGGAGATAAATCCGGAGACAGGTCGTGAGCGAGTGGTGGACAGAAGTGGATACCACCTGATTTTGCTTGCGAAGAACCTGCAAGGGTATCATTCGCTGTGCAAGCTGGCATCCATAGCCTACACGGACGGCTTCTACGACCGGCCGCGCATCGACCACAATGTGCTGGAGCAGTACAGGGAGGGCTTGATAGTCTGTTCGGCGTGTCTGGGTGGTGAGGTGCCACAGCTGATTATGAAAGGGGATCTGGAGGGTGCCGAGCGTGCCGTGGTGTGGTTCAAGGAGCGTTTCGGAGAGGATTACTATATAGAGCTGATGCGTCACAAGACGAACAAGCCGAATGCCAACTACGAGACTTACCGATGGCAGATGAAGGTGGAGCCGGAGCTGATAAGACTGGCCAGGAAGTACGGCATCAAGCTGGTGGCCACGAACGATGCGCATTTTGTTGAGGAGGAGCACGGGGAGGCGCATGACCACCTGATCTGTCTGGCTACGCAGAAAGATTATGACGATCCGAACCGTATGCACTATACGAAGCAGGAGTGGCTGAAAAGTGAAGAGGAGATGGCGGAGGTGTTTTCGGATCTTCCGGAGGCGTTGGAGAATACGATGGAAGTGGCGGATAAGGTGGAGGTGTACAGTATAGACAGCGATCCTCTGATGCCCGTGTTTCCGATTCCCGAAGTTTTCGGCAAGGAGGAGGAGTGGCGTACGAGGTTCACGGAGGAGGATCTTTTCAACGAGTTTACGAGAAACGAGAAAGGAGAGGAGGTCCTGAGCCGTGAGGCGGCGGAGAAGAAGATCAAGAGGCTGGGAGGCTATGAACGTCTTTACCGTATCAAGTTCGAGGCTGACTATCTGGAGCATTTGGTATGGGAGGGTGCACGGAAGAGGTATCTGCCCGAGAGGGAGGACCTGACGACGATGGAGGGGATAAAAGAAGCGTTGAGCGAGGAGGTGAAGGAGAGGATTGTCTTTGAACTGCACACGATCAAGACGATGGGTTTCCCGGGGTATTTCCTGATAGTGAGCGATTATATCAAAGCGGCGCGGGAGGAGCTGGGGGTGAGCGTGGGTCCCGGTCGTGGCAGTGCGGCAGGGAGCGTGGTGGCTTACTGTTTGTGGATCACGGATCTGGATCCGTTGCGCTACGATTTGCTGTTCGAACGTTTTCTGAATCCGGATCGTATTTCGTTGCCTGATATTGATGTGGATTTTGACGATGCGGGGCGCGGGAGGGTGCTCGAGTGGGTGACGCAGAAGTATGGTAAGGAGCGAGTGGCTCATATTATCACATACGGCACGATGGCGACGAAGAGTTCGATAGCCGATGTGGGAAGAGTAGAGAAGGTGCCGCTGAATACGGTGAACGAGCTGAAAGGCTATATCCCCGACCGTGGTTTTCCCGAGAGTGTGAAGGACGAGAAAGGGAAGGCCCCGAAGGTGAATCTGAAAAATTGCTATAAGTATGTGCCGGAGTTGCGGAACATAATGCAGAACGGTCCCGAGGACCTGAAGAGGATGCTGACATATGCCGAAGAGCTGGAGGATACGAACCGTCAGATCGGAATCCATGCCTGCGGGGTGATTATCGGTTCGCAGGATATCACCAATGTCGCACCGGTGTGTGTGATCAACGACAAGGAGAGTGGAGAGGATGTGTTGGTGACGCAGTACGACGGCCATGTGGTGGAGAATGTGGGTCTGATCAAAATGGATTTTCTGGGGCTGAAGAATCTGACGATTATCAAGAACTGTGTGAGGATGGTGAAGAAAGGAAGGGGCGAGGAGGTGGATGTGGACCATCTGCCGTTGGATGATGAGTTGACATACAAGCTTTTCTGTGAGGGTAACACGGTGGGGGTGTTCCAGTTTGAAAGTGCTGGTATGCAGAAGTATCTGAGGGAGTTGCAGCCGCATGTGATCGACGATTTGATAGCTATGAATGCGTTGTACCGTCCAGGTCCAATGGACAATATCCCGGAGTTTATCGACCGTAAGCAGGGTCGGAAGCCTATCACTTACGATATTCCGGTGATGGAGAAGTACCTGAAGGACACGTATGGCATCACGGTGTACCAGGAGCAGGTGATGCTTTTGAGCCGACTGTTGGCAGGCTTTACCCGAGGACAGAGCGATACGCTGCGCAAGGCTATGGGCAAGAAGCAGATAGAGAAGATGAACGAGTTGGAGGTGCTTTTCTATGAGGGAGGAGAGAAGAACGGTCATCCCAAGGATGTGCTGAACAAGATATGGGAGGAGTGGAAGAAGTTTGCGAGTTATGCTTTCAACAAGAGCCACGCGGCATGCTATTCGTGGGTGGCGTACCAGACAGCATATTTGAAGGCACACTATCCGGCAGAGTATATGGCGGCAGTGATGACGAGTGCACAGACGGACATAGGGCGTGTGAGAGAGCTGATGGAGGACTGTAAGCGTCAGGGGGTAGAGGTGGCGTCGCCGAGTGTAAACGCGTCGGAGATGGATTTCAGTGTGGACAAGGACGGGAAGATACGCTTCGGCCTGCAGGCTATCAGCGGTATGGGTGAAGCGGCGAGCGGTGTGATTATAGCTGAACGGGAGAAGAATGGTCCGTATCAGGATATTTTCGATTTCCTGAAGAGGGTGGACATGCATTCCGTGAACAAGAAGAATATGGAGGTGTTGGTGAAGGCAGGTGCTTTCGACGGGGTAGGGACGATGAACCGGGCACAGTATTTTTACAAGGAGAACCAGCTGGAGACGACACCGACATATTTGGACATGCTTGTGCGGTGGGCTATCCGTCGGCAGGATGGGGCGGCAAGCAACCAAATGAGTATTTTCAGTATGAGCGAGGAGTTGGCAGAGGAGGATCATCCGCCAATACCGGAGTGTGAGGAGTGGACGACGCTGGAACGCTGCCGTGCGGAGAAGGAGGTTGTTTCTACATATTTGAGCGGGCATCCGTTGGACGATTTCAAGTATGAGATGAAAATGTTCACCAATGTGGGGGTCTCACAGTTGGGAGCATTGGAACAGCTGGCGGGAAGGGAGGTGCGCTTTGGCGGTATGGTGACGGGCGTGAAGGATGGTGTTTCGTCGAAGGGAAATCCTTATGGGTCGATGGTGATAGACGACTATTCAGGGAGTTTCGAGTTGCGGCTGTATGATGAGGAGTATACCAATTTCAAGAATTTCTTTACCGACAACACGTTTGTCTATTGTCGCGCCTTGGTGCGCAGCAATACTTACAAGGACAAGAAGACGGGTGCCGACAAGACTTTCACGAGGCTGAGGATTATCTCGATGTCGCTGTTGGGGAAGGTGATGGACAAGTACACGTCGAAGCTTGCGTTCACGGTGGATCTGAAGGATGTTGACGAAGGGTTCTGCAAGGGGCTGACGAAGTTGGCGCGCAAGCACCGGGGAGATGTGCCCCTTCAGGCAGTGGTGGTGGATGGAGAGCGAGGTCTGACATTGACGCTGAACACGGCGGAACTGAAGGTGGCGGTGCATGAGATGCTGCCTGAGCTGGAGTCGATGAAGGGGGTTACGACGGTGAAGCCGGTACTGAAGACTGTTTCATGAGTTTGGAATAAAGAATTTAGAGAGAATGCAGGAGATAGAGTACTATACACGGGTAGGGGTGCCACCAATGCCATTCGGGATAGATTTCACCACGGGGATAGTGAGTCTTGGGTCGTGTTTTTCCGACGAGTTGGGAGAAAGGCTCCGTGCCGGCGGATTCCACATAGAGCAGAATCCTTTCGGCACGCTCTACAATCCAGCTTCCATCGCATCGGCATTACGCAGGCTGATGGACGACAAGGAAGTGGGGGCGGAGGATCTGGTGGAACACGAGGGCTTGTGGCATTCATGGCACCACCATGGCAGCTTTTCGCGGGCGACGGCCGAGGAGTGCATGGAGATATGCAACAGAAGGATTCATGAGGCGCACGAGGCCTTGAAGGATGCGAATCTGCTGATGGTGACTTTCGGTTCCGCTTGGGTGTACGAACGTCAAGAGGTTGTTGTAGCCAACTGCCATAAACTGCCTCAGGACATTTTTGTCCGCCGCTGTATGTCAGTAGACGACATCGTTGGTCTCTGGCGACCATTGCTTGAAGAGCTCCATGCCTACTATCCCACAATGCATACCCTTTTCACGGTATCGCCCATCCGCCACATCGGTGATGGACTCCACGGAAACCAGTTGAGCAAAAGCACGCTGCTGTTGGCCATAGATGAGCTGGTAGACAAGGAAATGCCTCCTGCAAAGCATAAGAAGAAGGGGGCCAAGGAGGAAAGGCCGTCCAAGCCATTGACACTCTATTTCCCATCGTACGAAATAGTCCTTGATGAATTGCGCGACTATCGGTTCTATGGCCCCGACATGGTACATCCGTCATCGTTGGCTGTCGACGTGGTTTGGGACCGGTTCCAGCGTGCCACGATGGTCCCTGCTGTCCGCGACCAGGCCCATTTCAATGCCAAACAAGCCAAGCGCGAGAGGCATGTTTTGCTACATTGAAGCTGCATAAAAAAGGAATAATAATATTGTCAAGAAATAAAAAGCAAATAAATAAAACGAATGAAGAAAAACATAGCACTTGTCATGGGCGGTTACAGCGGCGAGCATGATATCAGCATCGCCAGCGGTAACCAGGTGTACGGCCAACTTGACCATACTAAATATAATGTATACAAGATTGTCGTCGATCGCGCCGGATGGTATTGGCTCGACGGTGAGGAGCATCGCCCAGTTGATCGCAACGATTTCACGGTGTCGGACAATGGGCAAAAGGTCCATTTCGACTTGGCGTTCATCATTATCCACGGCAACCCCGGAGAGAATGGTGTGCTGCAAGGATACTTCGATATGGTGGGCATCCCTTATACCACCTGCGGCTTCTACACGTCAAGTCTTACATTCCAGAAGGGCTATTGCAACCCTGTGGTGAAGAGCTTCGGCTTGGTGAAGGTGGCTCAGTCGGTGCTTCTGTACAAGGAGCCGGACAATCTTCGACAGGTCTCTCTCAATACCCAAATCCAATATCCAGTGTTTGTCAAGCCTGCCGCTGGCGGCAGCAGTGTGGCCACCACCAAGGTGAAGCGCCCCGAGGACCTGATGGCCGCTATCCATGAGGCCTTCTCCGAGGACAAGGCTGTGCTGGTGGAGGAGTTCATTCCTGGTCGTGAGTTCGATTGTGGTGTGTTCCGAAAAGCCGATGGCCAGAAACTGGTCTTCCCCATCACAGAGATAATCCCTAAGGGTGGCCATGAGTTTTTTGATTATGAAGCCAAATACCAGGGCTTCAGCAACGAGGTGACCCCTGCGGAGGTAGAAGAACCTGTTGCCAAGCACATTCAAGAGGTGTCCTCTCAGCTCTACGACCTGCTGGGGTGCAAGGGTATCGTCCGCTTCGACTATATCTACAATGAAGACGAGGGTGAACTTTATTTCCTCGAGGTGAACACCATCCCCGGACAGAGTGCCGAGAGTATTGTTCCCAAGCAGGCCCGTGCTATGGGCATCAGTCCCGCCGAGCTTTACGAGATGAGTATACAGGCTGCATTGAAAAATTAGGATGGATACCGTTGTTATGATAGAATAGAAAAGAAAGACTCCAAATTTGGAGTCTTTCTTTCGATGAGGTCGCTTCCGGATTTGAACCGGAGTAGCAGGTTTTGCAGACCTGTGCCTAGCCCCTCGGCCAAACGACCCTTTTTTTGCAGGTATGCTGACAGAGTCAGGACAACCCTTAAAAAGCGCTGCAAAGATACGACCTTTTTCCGAACTGACCAAATTATTTTGAAATATTTTCTTTAAATGAGTGATTTTTAGAATATTTTTTTGTATCTTTGCACCATGAAACAGAATGCGAAATATATTCTATTCGTCGCAGTTCTACTGCTTTTTGGCTGCGGGCAAGAAGTGAAAATCGACCCTTTGAAACGGTCTAAGGTTGACGGGCTTAACAAAGATGCTTTCATCAACCGTTACAGGAATCCCGACCTCTGTTTCGAATATTCAGAGAAGGCGCTGGCCTATGTCCATGACTCATTGCCCGGATATGTTGACGGCGAACTGCGAGCACTAAACAATATGGCTTTTTCCTACTATCAGGTGACCGACTATGAGAAGGCTACCGAGCTGTTGGAGAAGGTGGACAGGTTGGTTGCCCAGGACAAGCCTGGCATGAAGAATGGAGAGGTGGAGTCGGTTATCGCACGTTTGCTTAAGGCACGTCTACTGCAGCGCAGCTGCCACATCGCGGATTCCTATGAATTGCTCTACGATATAGGCAAGTCGGATATCTTTGAAAAGCACAACGGAAGTCTTCTCTACAACTATGCCCAGACCGAATATTACATCACCCTCCTGACGCTCAACTTTCATTACCGCAACGGCAAGGAGGCAGATGTGAAATCTATCATCGACGATGTGGAGCTTAAACGTAAGGATCTGAAGGTGGACTATGCACAGGACATGGCTCTCAACTACGCCATTGCCTACGGCCTCCAGTCGGCAGGTGAAAGCAACCGCGCCCTCGAGTATTGTGACTATAACTTCGAGATTCTCGAGAATCCTCATATCGGGGCTTTCTGCCTGTACCACTATGCCAATACGCTGCAGATGACAGCTACCGTGCTGAAGAGCCTCCCCGGTATGGTGTCTCCCGACAGTGTGCTTGCTCTTTACGACGAGGCTCGGCAGTGTTTCTTTGAGTATGGCGACCCTTATCAGATGCTTGGTGGCGTTACCTCCACAGCACGCTATGCTCTGCTCATCGGAGACACGGTTACAGCCCACGAGGTACTCTCTGAGTGGCGCTCCATGCGTGGTACATGGAAGCCATTCTCGGCACCGAAAATGGAACTGGGGTATTTCGATGTCCTTATCCGCAGTTGCCTTGCCGAGAGCCCTGACGAAAACCGTAGCTGGTATGAGCATAGATGCGAGCTGGAGGATTATGTGGTGCAGAACGAGAAGGAAGACTTCGCCCTCCAGAATTCACTCTCCATGGCTAACCGCCGCAGCGACATGCTGTCGCTCTTTTCTTTGGTGTTGGGCATAATGCTGGTGGTGCTGGTGGTGCTGGTGGTACTGATTTGGCGTGTCGCCGCCCGGCTGCATCGCGAGAAACGGCAGCTCCAGGATGCCAAGCGGCGCGACGTGGAGCGCATCGCCAATGTCGAGACTTGCCTCAGCGTGATGCGTCACGATGTGAGTCCATTTATTGGCTATCTTCGTAACCCGGACCTTCCTCCCGATCTTCGTTCCGAGGTGCTGGGACAGCTTCTGCGCACTTTCGACAATATCAAGAACTGGACCTCGCTCTCCATTCCCAGCGGTTTGACATTCACGCCGTCGGTTTTTCCCTTGCAGGAAGTCCTGGATGATGTGTGCAGGCAGGTGGTCACACCCGCTTCGGGCGTCGTGCTGCATGTGGAGCCTACTACAGCGGCTCTTTGGGGCGACCGTCTGCTGGTGACTATCCTGCTTCGAAATCTGATCAACAATGCTTTGCAGCATACGACAAAGGGCAAGGTGGAAGTGACGGGTGGTCAACGGTCGATAGACGGTAGTCCTTCGGCAGAAGAGAAGGATTTTGTAGAAATAACGATAGAAGATACGGGCTGCGGTATGAGCGAGGAGCAGTGCGAGAACCTTTTCCGTGCCGATAAGCCAAGTGGTGATCATGGATTTGGTCTCATCCTCTGCCGCTACATCGTCAAGAAACATGACGACAACACCCGTCGTGGCTGCAAGGTATGGGTGGAAAGTATCCCTGGCAAGGGCACCACGATGCACCTTTTGCTGGCGGCGGGGCATAAGAGCTTGCAGGAAAACTGAATAATATACTTTTGAAAAGAAACCTTTAATCTCCAATGAACAAGATACGAGTAATGATGGTAGACGACGAACCGTTGATACGCAAGGTCGTCAAAATGGAAATGAATAGCAGGGCTACCGCTGTCGAGAGTGGAGACCTCGATGCCAGCATTATCAGCCGTGTCGAGATGGTCGACACTTTTGCCTCGGGTCCCAGCTTGATGGCGGCTCTCGAATCCACCGCCGCCCCCGACTACCTGTTGGTGGATATGGAATTCGACGGAGAACCGACAGGAGGGCTGCTGATCACCCGTAGGGTGCACGAACGCTACCCCAAGGTGAAGGTTATCATCTTCTCCGGTCGTTTCGACAACCCTTTGCCGTCAGAGACAAACCGTACACGGCGACTCAACGAGATAGGCTCCGTTGTGATGGAAGCTTTGCGTCTCGGAGCCAGTGCCTTCGTAAGCAAGAACGCTGCTGGCGGTTTCTCCATTGAGAACATCATCCGTGCCATCGCATGCCTGGAACGCGGCGAACAGTTCTACTTCAACTATCCTGTCATGCTCACCATGAAAGAGGCTGCTGAACATTATTTTGCACTTCTTGGATCGCAGGCGGGAGTCGAAGTGAACGATACCGAACGCAGCCTCCTTCTCCTCGAGGCGGCAGGATGCACAGCCAGCGAGATATCGTTGCGTCTGGGGGAAAGCGACAAAGCCATCCAGGAACGCCAGAAAGATCTCTCGCGACGGCTCGACATCGTCAACAAGTCCGCAGCACGCGTGGCTAAAGCACTCTCGCTGGGTTTGATAGATCCCTCGGCCATCAGTTTTCTGCCGCGTGGATAATAATTTTTTGTATATTTGCAGTTGTAATAAAAGAACTGATTATGCGACATGAAGTTGATTTCTTGGTAGTTGGTTCGGGTATTGCCGGCCTCAGTTTCGCCCTCAAGGTAGCCCCCTACGGCAAGGTCTGCATCCTCACCAAAGGCGACGCCGCCGAAGGCAGCACCCGCTATGCGCAGGGAGGCATTGCTGCCGTGATGTATGACTCCGACTCCTTCGACAAGCATATCCATGACACCTTGGTCGCCGGCGACGGCATTTGCGACCGCGAGGTGGTGGAGATGACCATCCGTGAGGCCCCCGACCGCATCCGCGAACTGGTGCAATACGGCGTCAATTTCGACCGCGACCGCCAGGGCGACCGCTTCGACCTGCACCGTGAAGGCGGACACAGCGAGTTCCGCATCCTCCACCACAAGGACAACACCGGCGAGGAAATCGAACGGGGACTCCTCGAAGCAGCTCGCCGTCACCCCAACATCGAAATCAAAGAACGTCAGTTCGCCATCGACATCATCACCCAGCACCACCTGGGGCAGCGCGTCACCAAGCACACTCCCAACATCGAATGCTATGGCCTCTACGCCCTCGACTGCGACACCAACCGCATCGACACCTACCTGGCCAAGGTGACTCTCCTGGCCACTGGCGGCATGGGCAACGTATACAGCACCACCACCACGCCCGTCATCTCCACAGGCGACGGCGTCGCCATGGTACATCGCGCCCGCGGGGTGCTGTCCGACTTGGAATTCATGCAGTTCCATCCTACAAGCTTGTACAATCCCGCAGAGAAGCCTGCCTTCCTCATCACCGAGGCCATGCGGGGCGCCGGAGCCATCCTCAAAGACCGTGACGGCAAGGAATTCATGCAGAAGTACGACTCACGGCTGTCGTTGGCACCGCGTGACATCGTGGCCCGTGCCATCGACAACGAGATGAAACTCAGCGGCAAGGATTACCTTTACCTCGACGCTCGCGACATCGGCCGCAAACAACTCATCGAAGGATTCCCCACCATCTATGCCAAATGCCTCTCCGTCGGTATCGACATCACTCGCGACATGATACCCATTCGTCCCGCAGCCCACTACCAGTGCGGCGGCATCAAGGTGGACCGCAACGGCGAAAGCTCCATCCATCACCTCTACGCCGCTGGCGAATGTGCCTGCACAGGCCTCCATGGCGGCAACCGCTTGGCCAGTAACTCGCTCCTTGAAGCCGTCGTCTACGCCCACAACGCAGCACAATCCGCAATAGCCCACATGCCCGGCATCGGATTCAAAAACGAAGTGCCCGACTGGAATGCCGAAGGCATGGTCCTCAACGAGGAGATGGTGCTCATTACTCAAACCAAGAAAGAGTTGCAGGAGATCATGTGGAACTATGTAGGCATCGTCCGCTCGGACCTACGCCTGCAGCGCGCCTTCGACCGCCTGAACCTCATCTTCCGCGAGACCGAAGACCTCTACAACCGCTCCGTCCTCACCGAACCCCTCAGCGAGCTCCGCAACCTCATCGCCTGCGCCTACCTCATCATCAAGATGGCACGCGCCCGCCGCGAGAACGTCGGCCTCCATTATAGCCTCGACCTGCTGGAGAAATAAACCACATCATAAACAAAAAAATGAATTATATGAAAAAAAGACATTTATTCTTATTTGTTTTGACCACCCTTCTCCTTATGGGGAATGTGAAGGGTCAGGAGTATTCTGCATTCCTTGGCACATATGTTGGAGGGTCATGGAGTGGGTTGAAAAACCAGTATTCCATTATCAGGGAGATTGATTCCACTAGCAGAATGGTTTTTACCTACTATCAAGGGTTGATGACCTTTTCGTTGTATGATGATGGAAGTCCCAATGTGATAAACTATGAAACATGGGGGACTTATCCGACATCTTATATTTATGACTTTGAGATATTGGGTGATACGGTCTATTATTGCGGTCAGAGAAATGGGAACGCCTTGGTGGGGAAGTTCTGTTATACATCGGCGCCATCGGTCACGTTCCAAGAATACATTTCGAATCTTGCGTTACAGTTATTGAAATTCGACAGACTCGATGTGTATAAAAACAATGGAGAGATACGGTTGGTGTTGGTCGGCAGTTATCATGATGGTGTGAGTTGTATTGCAGAAGTTAAAAATAATGGTCCGACTCTTTACATCGCAAAACCGGTTGATACAAGGGAAGTGTTTGATGATGTGGCGGTGACAGATGGATATATTGTCACGGCTTCCAGGCTTCCAGTCTGCTCCACCGGTTATTACCGTTTGTTCAAGAAACCGATGGTGGGAACGGATATGTTTACTTACAATCTGGTAAACACGAATGTGCCCCATGCGATAGACTTCCAGGTGAATGACAAGTTGATTTTGGAGCATTGCGAAGGGGATTATTTTGCAGTCGCCGTCAGGAGTTCGGACGGCAGCGGAACGTTGATCGGAGCCTACGACCCATTGGGTTATTCGGCAAAAGTGAAAGTGTTTTCCAACGATGACGAATACACACCTGTCGATATCAAATACGACAGATGGATACAGCAACTCCACCTCTTGCAGAGATCCAGATATAACGAAAGCCATGTGTCGCATATCAATTCCACGATGGCTTCCGGCTTTGGTTTGGTAATGGGGCATCACTATTCAGATTACAATCTTTTCTCCATAGACAGGGTAAGCGCTAGTGCAGGAATGGTGATAGCCACTGGCCGTCCGAATATGTCGAGCTATCCGCCGATAACATGGGTCTATAAGCTCAATGCGGCGATGTGGGGGTCGTGCACAGAGAAAAAGGAGATGAAATACGAGCAGCCCAAAGACTTTAATCCTTGTATATTAGAAACTGGTCTCAATTTTTTCCTTATAATTTCTGATTATGAAGGGAAGGACGACATTACTATTGATTATTATAAAACAATGTTCTGTGAATAAAAAACATCAAAAAACGAAATGCCATGAAAAAGCAACTAATCTTTTTTTGTTTAATAGTATTATCAATAGTTGTCAGTGCACAGAGTGCGATATATAAGCCTCAGGACACCTATTTCTACAATCATTGGAGACTGGACACCTGCCAGAGTTATGCAGGTTATTCGCAGACGACAGCGTTGCAGATGGAACCCGTGCGATACGCTCATTTTAAAAGGTCTATTGTTGATGAAAAGAGCATCACCGTCTATGGGGTCGCCTTTTGTGCGATTGTGGATTCCTGTATTTGTCATTCAAACCGTGTTCACCGCTCTTCTGGTAATGTAAATAACGTGGCGTATCCCATAGCTGACAGCGCCTACCTGAAAGTGCAGATGCGGCGGTATGACAACGGTGCGATGCCGCTGTTGGCGGAGACGGTAGTGTACCCGCTGGACTCGATGCCGAGGTATTATTTGAGAGATCCAAGTCCAGCTATAAATTACAATCCGCCTATTTATGAGGCCTTTTTTCCTGAGGGCGTGACAGTGTGTGAGGACACCATATATGTGGGTTATTTCATCCCGCGACCGGAAGGTCCTTTCCGGTATTTTCAAGGGGTTATGAATCTTCACACATGGCCGATATCCAGTGGTTGTTTGTTTCAGTTAATTCACAATCCGTCGGAAATTGATTCTTCATTGATTGACGACTTTTTGTTTATGGATACAATCGGTGGAGAATGGAGATCAAATGACTTATTCCCCCAGTGGTCAGGTTGGTTTGACATGTACCTGTTTCCTATCATAGCGCCCTACAGCCCGTCCACGCCGCAGCCGCAGGAGGTGTCGGAGAATCGCGGGGAGGTCCATGTGCTGCTTTCGCCCAATCCCGCGTCGCACCTGGCAGGGGTGTCGGCCTCGGCAGTCATCGAGCGGCTGGAGGTCTACAATGCAGCAGGAGAGAAGGTGTATGAGTCCCAGCCCCGCCAGGTGCTGGCGCTTTTGGAGGTGTCGCAGTGGCCATCGGGTGTATACTTGTTGAGAATACACACCCCCCAAGGCGAGACAACAAAGAAACTGGTGGTTCGTTGATATTCTTTTATTTATTGTAATAATTCAAAAAAAAATTCGTTTTTTAACGGTTAATTGTAAAAAAATGCTTATTTTTGCAATCTGGTTTTTTCAAAAAAATGGTTTAACATAATAATATTAAACAACATGATGTCATTATTGATTCTTCTAGCCGACGTGGCCATGGGCTATCTCGGCGCAGCGGTGGGAGCCGGTTTGGCCACCATCGGAGCCGGTCTCGGCATTGGTAAAATCGGACAAGGTGCTATGGAGGGCATGGCCCGCCAGCCTGAAGCAGGCAGCGCTATCCGTTCGACGATGATCATTGCCGCCGCTCTCGTGGAAGGCGTTGCCTTCTTCGCTGTCGTGGTCTGCTTCCTCATTGCCGTGAAGTAAGACAAAAACAAACCTTCGGGCCGGCGATTGGCCGGCCCTTTTGAACGAAAAAAACAGAACCACAATATGAACAATCCTCTCATTAACCCCGGTCTCGGAACCTTCGTGTGGATGCTTGTGTCGTTTGGTATCTTGGCCTTCATCCTGATGAAGTGGGGCTGGCCTATGATTCTGAAATCACTCAAGAGCCGCGAAGAGGCCATCACGGCATCTCTCAACGAGGCTGCCAAAGCCCGCGAAGAGATGAAGTCCCTGGTAGCACACAACGAGGAACTGCTGCGCGAAGCCAAGATGGAACGCGACGAGATGCTCCGCAACGCACGTCTGACCAGCGAGCAGATTATTGAGGAGGCGCGCACACGCGCTACCGCCGAGGCCGACCGCATCGTCGAGGCCGCACGCGAGAACATCAACTATGAGAAGCTTAAGGCCATGCACGAGTTGAAAAACCAGATTGCCAACCTCAGCATCGAAATCTCCGAGAAACTCCTCCGTGCCGAACTCAGCGACAAAGCCAAGGCCGACGCACTCATCCAGAAAGAACTTGACCGCGTACAACTGAACTAACCGTTATGAACGACTACCGCATCAATACCAGCTATGCCAAGGCTCTCCTGATGACGGCCGACGAAATGTCGGCGGCCGATCGGGTGGCCGACGACATGCGCCTGGTCAACGCTGTCTGTCGTGAGAACCATATTCTCACAACGGTCTTTGCCAATCCTGTCATCAGACCCGACCGCAAGGCCGGCATTGTCAACGAACTTTTCGGCACTCGCTGTGGCGAGGTCTCCATGGCCTTCCTCCTCTTCGTTGTCAAAAAGAACCGCTCGGTGAACCTCACCGGTATCAGTGAGGCCTACCTGACCCTCTATCGGCAGAGCCGTGGCATCGTGCTCACCGACTTGGTGACCCACCAGCCTACCGACGAAGGGGCTCAGAATTCCGTCAAAGAACTTGTGGAGAAGTATACTGGAAAGAAAGTGGAACTCAACGCACGTACCGACGAACGCATGCTTGGCGGATTCAAGCTTGAGTTCGACCATAATATGTACGATGCTCGTCTCCGCACCAAGATCCTCAAGCTCCGCAAAGAGTTCTCGAAGAACATTTATGAGAGTAAGTTGTGAGTGTTTGAATGATTAACGAATTAACGAATTAACACAGTATAAAATGTCAGATATCAAACCAGCTGAAGTATCGGCGATATTGAAAAAGCAATTGTCTGAGGTGAACCTCGATGTAGAGCTCGAGGAAGTGGGCACCGTGCTCACCGTGGGTGATGGCATTGCCCGTGTCTATGGCCTTAACAACGCCCAGAGCGGCGAGCTCGTGGAGTTCACCACCGGCGAGCAGGGCATCGTGCAGAACCTCGAAGAGGACAACGTGGGTGTGGTGATGCTGGGCGAGGTCTCCACCGTCAATGAGGGCGACACCGTCAAACGTACCAAGCGCATCGCCTCTCTGCGTGTCGGCGAGGGCCTCTTGGGACGTGTCATCAACACTATCGGCGAACCCATCGACGGCAAGGGCCCCATCGAGGGCGAACTCTTTGAGATGCCCATCGAGCGCAAGGCCCCCGGTGTCATCTACCGCCAGCCCGTGGAACAGCCACTGCAGACCGGCATCAAGGCCATCGACTCCATGATTCCCATCGGCCGTGGCCAGCGCGAGCTCATCATCGGCGACCGCCAGACCGGCAAGACCGCCATCGCCATCGACACCATCATCAACCAGAAAAACAACTACGACGCCGGCGACCCCGTCTATTGCATCTATGTGGCCTGTGGCCAGAAGGGTTCCACCGTGGCCAACCTCGTGAAGAACCTCGAGGAGAAAGGGGCCATGGACTACACCATCATCGTGGCCGCCACCGCCTCCGACCCTGCCGCCATGCAGTTCTATGCCCCCTTCGCGGGTGCCGCCATCGGCGAATACTTCCGCGACACGGGACGCAATGCCCTCGTCATCTACGACGACCTGTCCAAACAGGCCGTGGCCTACCGCGAAGTCTCGCTGCTCCTCCGTCGCCCGCCGGGACGTGAGGCTTACCCCGGCGACGTCTTCTACCTCCACAGCCGTCTGCTCGAACGTGCCGCTCGCATCATCCAGAACGACCAGATAGCCGCCCAGATGAACGACCTCCCGGCCTCGCTGCAAGGCAAGGTGCGTGGCGGTGGCTCTCTCACCGCACTGCCCATCATCGAGACCCAGGCTGGCGACGTCTCCGCCTACATCCCCACCAATGTCATCTCCATCACCGACGGCCAGATCTTCCTCGAGACCAACCTCTTCAACTCTGGTGTGCGTCCCGCCATCAACGTCGGTATCTCGGTGTCGCGTGTGGGTGGCAAGGCTCAGATTAAGTCAATGAAGAAAATCGCCGGTACTTTGAAGATCGACCAGGCCCAGTACCGCGAACTCGAGGCCTTCTCGAAGTTCGGCTCCGACCTCGACGCCGCTACCAAGGCGGTGCTCGACAAGGGCGCCCGCAACGTCGAAGTGCTCAAGCAGCCACAGTACAGTCCTATGCCCGTCGAAGATCAGGTGGCCATTATTTTCTGTGGCACCAACGGCCTGCTGCAGAAGGTACCTGTCGACAAAGTGCGCACCTTCGAGAAAGAGTTCCTCTTCATGATGAAGAACGAACATAGCGACATCCTGGCTAACCTACGCGCCGGCAAACTTGTCGATGGCGACCTCGCCACCATGAAAGCCGCCGCCCTCGACCTGGCAGAACGATACAAATAATGCTTAAAGGTTAAAAACAAAAGGGGCAATGCACCATGATGCAAAAAAAAAACGCCAGATCTTTAACCATTAACCTTTAACCGTTAACCTTTATATAAAATGGCTAACTTAAAAGAAGTCCGCACCCGTATCACCTCTGTGAGCTCGACGCAGCAGATCACTTCTGCCATGAAGATGGTCTCGGCTGCCAAGTTCCGCCGGGCACAGAATGCCATCGTGGGCATGCGCCCTTATGCGGCCCAGCTGAGCGAGATAGTGGACGACATCGATACCGGCGGCGAAGTGCTCACGCCCTACCACACCGTGCGTCCGCTGCGGTCGGTGCTGCTGGTGGTCGTCACTTCCAATAAAGGCCTCTGCGGCGCCTTCAACAGCAATGTCCTCAAACAGGCTCAGCTCCGGTTGGATTACTATCGTCAGACTCTCCCCGCAGATGGAGCCATCCATGTGATGTCCATAGGAAGGAAGTCGTCAGAACTCCTGGCACGCAGGAAAGACATTATCCTCACCACGCAGGATGACCTGCTTGACAATCCCTCGTTCGACAGTGTTGCTGCCTTGGCCGACGGAATCATGAAGCAGTTCGAAGACAAACGGATAGACCTTGTGGAGATTGTCTACAACCGCTTCAAGAACTCTCTTACCCAGGTGCTCTCTACCGAGCAATGGCTCCCGGTTTCCTCCAGGGAGATGAAAGACGCCAAGGACCTCAAGGCCACCAAAAACAACGACTATATCTATGAGCCCTCGAAAGAGGAAATCGTACGTAGCATGGTGCCACTCACCCTTCGCGCCAACTTCTACCGCATGGTGCTCGACTCGCTGGCTTCCGAGCATGGCGCACGAATGACAGCCATGCAGAAAGCCACCGACAATGCCACAGAGTTGCTGAAAGATCTCCGCCTAAGTTACAATAAGGCGCGACAAGCCGCCATCACCAACGAGATTATCGAGATAGTCAGCGGCTCCGAGGCTCTGAAAGGCTGATGGCAAGAAAACCAAGGCACCGGTGAGAAAACCATCGGTGCCTCTTTTATATTCTTATTTATGTTAAAGATATGAAAAAGCTTATAATACTATTATCTTTTGTTTTGGTCTCGGTGACGGTGGCGGCAAAACCTGTAACGGTACGGCAGGCACAGCGCGTGGCTGAAGTTGTCCTTCCAGGACGTATGCTTGTGGCCGTCGATATGGACGGCATCTATCTTTTCTCTGCTGTCGATGGCAAGGGGTTCGCCCTTGTGGCGGCCGATGACTGTGTGCGTCCGCTGTTGGCCTATTCGCAGGAGGGTACTTTTGACCCCGACGCTATGCCAGCCCATGTGGCTGCATGGATTGAGGGCTACCGACAGGAGATAGCCTCTTTGGTGGCAGCCGGTACAGCCCCCTCTCCCCAAGTGCGGGCATTGTGGGAAAACCCTGTCCACTCTAAGAATGGCACTGCCGTGGCACCCCTGCTCTCCACCCGCTGGGCGCAGGGCCTCTATTATAACCGTTACTGCCCCTATGATATCTACGACTCCGCCTACGCTGTCACTGGCTGTACGGCCACGGCTATGGCGCAGATTATGAAATACTGGGAGTGGCCTCTCGTCGGTTGGAATAGTCACACCTACTACCATCAACGTTACGGCACCTTGTCGGCCGATTTCGGCAATACCGTCTATCGCTGGGACCGTATGCCCGACACCCTCAACGCCCTCTGTGACAGCCTGGAAATCGACGCCGTGGCCACCCTGATGCACCATGCAGGAGTGGCTGTGGAGATGAACTACGGTACCAGAGCCAGCGGTGCTCAGACAATCTCCTATCGTGGATTCGGCTATCCCTGTGCGGAAAACGCTTTGAAGACCTATTTCCGCTACAATCCTCTGCTTTTCGGAAGAACAAAGGAAGGCTACAGTGACGCGCTATGGGATTCCATGTTGCGTGCCGATCTGGATGCTGCACGTCCTGTCTTATACAGCGCCTATGATATCAATGCCGGTGGTCATGCTTTCGTGCTCGACGGCTACGACACCCTCGGCATGTTCCACGTCAACTGGGGATGGGGAGGAGCCTATAACGCCTACTATACCGTCGATTCCCTCTCGCCCGGAGCAGGCAGCATGGGCGGCGATCCCGTCTACTCTTTCACCAGCAACAGTGCAGCCATCTTCAATGTCTATCCGGTACAACCCACAATAGACACTGCGGTTGCCATCGATTTCTCTGTCAACAATCCCGACTGGGGTACTGTTGAAGGCAATGGCATCTACCACCCTTACGACACTGTCACCATCATCCCTCATGCTGCCGAAGGCTATCGCTACCAACGTCTGACCAGTGGCAGGAACAATATTCCATTGACATTCCTGGCCACCAACAATATATCTGACACGCTCTTCTTCGAGCGCATCGAGGGCGATACCGTAGGCTATTGCAACGACAATTTCGTCACCGCCTGGCGCGACGACTATGGCAGCACCACCGAATGGGGAATCCGAATCCCTCCCGTCATGCGCCAGGCCCGCCAGCTTACCGCCGTGCAACTCTACGTCTATATGGGAGCAAACTTTACAATGAACATCTATAAGGGTGACTCTCTCGACGGCGCTTCTCCTGTCTACACAGGTCAGTACTATATCACCGACGAAGAAACGGGATGGAACACCCTGCCACTCGACAGCGTGCTCACCTTCCACCGCTCTGAGGTCATTTGGATTACCTTCAGTGTCACGGACGGCGACTACCGCTATCCCGCAAGTTGTGCCTCTTTCTGTGGCAACAGTGACGGCAGCTGGTATCACCTGCCCGACGGATGGCATACATACGATAGCCTCGGGGTTTATTACACATGGATGATCCGCGCCATCCTCGACCCCCGCGACAAATTCCATGTGGCCTCTGCCCCCAATGATATCAACGCCGGCGATATCACAGGTATGGGCTACTATGCCCCTGGAGATATCGTCACCCTCAACGCCCTACCCAAGAATGGCTACCAGTTCTCCTATTGGAGCAACGGAAGCACCGACAACCCGCTGCATTTTATGCTCACTTGCGACACTGCCTTCATCGCCTTTTTTGAGCCTGCCGTCGGTATCTCCGACGTGGATTTCGAGGACCTTTCCTATACCCTCGATGGGCTCACCATCACTGTCGATAATCCTGCAGGTCTTCCTGCCGACCTTTTCGACATCCAGGGACGTCACTTGGCCACTTTCCATTCGACCCGTTCCACGTTCCTTTTCTCTTCCCCCGGGGTCTACTTGTTGAAAATCCTTGGAGGACCTGTGCATAAAGTAGTGGTAACCAGATAAAAATATTTTTGCCTTATTTTATTATATATATGAGAAAAATCATCCTTTTTATAACACTTCTCCTTGTTGCCGGATGGACGAGTGCCAAGCCTGTCGACCCTGACATTGCCATGCGTGTGGCGCAGAACCTGTTGGGAAGGCCTGTGGTTGACGCCACTCCTGCCGACTTCTCCCAGTGTTTCCTCTTTACGGGAGCCGACGGCAAAGGCTTTGTCCTCGTCGCCGCCGACGATTGTGTCCGTCCGGTCCTTGCCTATTCCCGCACCGATACTTTCCCGGGAGATCCGCTTCCTCAGCATATCCATCACTGGCTGACAGCCTATCAGACCAACATCGCCGCCCTTGCCGGTGCCGTGCCTTCTTCACGGGTCAGCGACGAGTGGCAGCAATGCCTTTCCGCCAAGTTCCACCGCACTCGCAACAATGCCGTACCGCCGTTGCTCACCACCCGCTGGAACCAGGGCTATCCTTACAATATACAATGTCCCTATAGCATCCCCGACAGTGCCTATAGCGTCACCGGCTGCGTGGCTACCGCCATGGCGCAGGTAATGAAATACTGGAACCATCCTGCTGTCGGACGCGGCTCCCATTCCTATAGCTCCAACTTCGGTAACCTTTCGGCTCGGTTCGACACCACACATTATGATTGGGCTCACATGCCCGACAGCCCGGGCTGGCAGTCGACAGACGCTGAACGCAATGCCGTGGCGCAGTTGATGTTCCATGTCGGCGTGTCCGTCGATATGGACTATAGCCCCCATTCTAGCGGTGCTCACGTCACGCTGGGCAACAACTCGCAGATCTCGGCCGAGAATGCCCTCAAGAACAACTTCCGCTACAATCAGGCTCTTTTCGCCGCCGCAAAGGTCGACTATACCGACACCGAATGGGATGCCCTCCTCACGGCCGAGCTCGATGCCGCCCGGCCACTCCTCTTCTCCGGCACCGACGGTAATGGCGGCCATGCTTTTGTTGTCGACGGTTACGACTCCCTGGGATTCTTCCACCTCAACTGGGGTTGGGGCGGCTACTGCGACGGCTACTACACCCTCGACTCCCTTAACCCCGACGGCAGCGGCATCGGTGGCAACGCCACCAACGGCTACAACATCGACACCAAGGCTGTCATGAACATTTTCCCCGCTTCCGAGGCACCCTCTGTCACTGTCGCGGCTGTCGCCGGCGACTCCCTGATGGGCACTGTCAGTGGTGGTGGCACCTTTGCCCCCTACGCCCCGACGATCTCACTCATGGCCACCGCCGCCGAGGGGCACCGCTTCGTCACCTGGAAGAGTGGCAACCACTACAACCCCTTCCGTTTCTCACCGAACAATGACTTCTACGATACCGCTATTTTCGCCCCTATCGTCGGCGATACCCTCGGCTACTGCTACAGCAACTACAAGCAGCTTTGGGGCGATGCCGACAGCTACCCCCTCAGCTGGGGCATACGCCTGCCCGCCAGTGCTATAGCCCATCACCGCCAACTCGAGAAGGTGCAGTTCTACAGTATCTCCAACGCCGAATATACCGTTTATGTCTATTCCGGCACCATGCCCGACCGCTTGCTCTTTTCCACGAGGGTCTCTACCGACCGCTTTGAGTGGAAGACCGTCACCCTCCCCAATCCCGTGCCGCTCTACGAGCCTACGCCGGTTTGGATTGTCCTCTCCTGCGGCACCTATACCAACCCTGCCACCGCCTCCACCTATTCTGGCAACCCTGACGGCTCCTGGTACAAACGCCACGGCTCCACGTGGGAACCCGCCACCGCACGGGGCGAATACTTCTCATGGATGATTCGCGGCATCCTTGGCCCTCTTATGCTTGTGGATGTCGATGTGCAGAGCAGCAATCCCGACATGGGTACCGTCTCCGGCGGCGGCTCTTACTACCCCGGCGACACCGCCGTCCTCCTTGCCACCCCGGCTCCCGGCTCCCGCTTTGCTGGATGGAGCACTGGCGACACCGACAACCCCCTCTACCTCCGTGTCACCGGCCCCAACTCCATCATCGCCAGCTTCCTCCCGGCAGTGGCCATCGATGACATCGATGACGACTCTTTTGGGGTAATACTTGAAGGTCTCACCCTCTTGCTGAACGAACCTGAAGGCCATGAAATCAGTGTCTACGACCTCCAGGGCCGCCGGCTCGCAACCCTCAACGCCGGCCATACGGCCTTCACCCTCCCCGCTCCGGGTGCCTACCTCCTTCATTCCGGCACCTCCTCCAAAACCATCGTCGCCCCCTGACCCCTCACAAGCATTCAATCACTCAAGATTTCATAACTTATGAAGAAAAACAACCTCATTCCTATCATCGTGATGATCCTGCTCTTCGGCATGATCTCCTTCGTCACCAACCTGGCCTCGCCCATGGGTGACATCCTGAAGAACCAGTTCAGCATCCCCAACTGGCAGGGAACCTTGGGCGTTTTTGCCAACTTCATCGCCTATGCCATCATGGGCATCCCTGCGGGTAAAATGCTTCAGCAGCGTGGCTACAAGGCTACGGCCCTCATTGCCATCGCCGTGGGCTTCACAGGCGTCGGTATCCAGCTGCTCTCCGGCCTGATGGAAAACTTTGCCGTCTACCTCCTCGGTGCCTTCATCGCCGGCTTCTCCATGTGCCTGCTCAACACTGTGGTCAACCCCATGCTCAACCGCCTCGGTGGCGGCGGCAACAAGGGCAATCAGCTCATCCAGTTCGGCGGCACCTTCAACTCCCTCTGCGGCACCGCCGTCATCGTCATCACAGGCCTCCTCATCCCTCAGGGCATCAAGAACGCTCAGATCAGCAACACCTTCCCCCTGATGTATGCGGCTCTGGCAGTCTTCGCCTTGGCCTTCATCGTCATCTTCTTCACTCGTATCCCCGAGAAAGAAAGTTCTGTCTCCTCGGCTGCTGACATACCCTTGAAGGACCTCTTCCAGTTCCGTCATTTCGTCCTCGGAGCCATCGCCATATTCATCTATGTCGGCGTCGAGGTAGGCACCCCCAATGTGCTCAACAAATGGCTGCAGAATCCCGATGCTCGCATCCTCGCCGACGGTGTCAATGCCGAAGCTGTGGCAGGCTCTGTGACAGGCTTCTACTGGCTCCTGATGCTTGTCGGACGCCTCATCGGCGGCCTCGTCGGCGCCAAGGTCTCCGCCCGCAAGATGCTCTCCGTCGTGGCCTCGGCTGCCGTGGTACTGGTGCTGCTGGCCATCTTCATCCCCGTCTCCGTCACCGTCTCCTTCCCGGGATTCGACGGCGGCTTCGCCATGAACGTCATACCCCTCAGCGGAGCCCTGCTGGTCTGTGTGGGCCTCTGCACCTCTGTCATGTGGGGCGGCATCTTCAACCTCGCCGTCGAAGGCCTCGGAAAGTACACCGAACGCGCCTCCGGCCTCTTCATGGCCCTCGTCTGTGGCGGCGGAGTGCTCCCCCTGCTCATGAACGGCGTGGTCGACCTCTTCGGCGTCTCCGGCTATCAGCCCTCCTATTGGGTCGTCGTCGCAGGCTTCGCCTACATCCTTTTCTACGCTCTCGCAGGTTCCAAAATCAAGGAAACCAAATAGTTGAGCCGTTTTTCTCCAATCTTGAAGGGACTCAGGAACGAGTCCCTTTTTGTTTTTGCATAACTACCTAATAACCACGTATCAACGACCTATCAACACCGTACCAACTCCTACCATGGACGGTGTTGGTACGGTGTTGGTAGGTCGATGGTACGGTTTTCATCCGGAGGAGGGGAGAGGGGGCTTTCTTTTATAAGATTGTAATTTTATTTTATTAATATTAAATATTTTTGTATCTTTGCAAAGCATTTTGAGCGCGCTATTTCCTGTCAATAGATTGTTGCTCAGGGTGTTGAGTAAAAAACGTTGAACCCGTGCAGGGCAGGATGCACACAAAAAAGAGCCGCGGAGCTCACTCTCCGCAAAAAGAATGGATTATAAGAATGTACAACCGCTGGCAGATTTCGATTGGAATGCCTTCGACGAGAAAGCCGGTAAAATCAGCGACAACAGCGCCAACACCAACAACGACGCCTACGAGAAGAGCTTCAACGCCTTCACGGAGCAGGAGGTCATCGAGGGTGTTATCGTCTCCATCAACGACCGCGAGGCCGTGGTGAACGTGGGTGCCAAGAGCGACGGTGTCATCCCCGCCAGCGAGCTGCGCTACAACCCCGACCTGAAGGCCGGCGACAAGATCGAGGTCTATGTCGAGAGCCAGGAGGACAGCAACGGCCAGCTGATGCTGAGCCACAAGAAAGCCCGCATCCTCAAGAGCTGGGAGCGCGTCAACAAGGCCTATGACGACCAGGAAATCATCACCGGTTATGTCAAGAGCCGTACCAAAGGCGGTCTCATTGTCACCGTGTTCGACAACATCGAGGCCTTCCTTCCCGGCAGCCAGATCGATGTCAAACCCATCCGCGACTACGATGTCTATGTCGACAAGCAGATGGAGTTCAAAGTGGTCAAAATCAACCATGAATACAAGAACGTCGTTGTCAGTCACAAGGCTCTCATCGAGGACGAGATCGAGGCTCAGAAGGCCGAGATTATCAGCCACCTCGAGAAGGGTCAGGTGCTGGAGGGTGTCGTCAAGAATATCACCAGCTACGGCGTCTTCGTGGACCTCGGTGGTGTCGACGGTCTCATCCACATCACCGACCTCTCCTGGGGTCGCATCAACCATCCCGAGGAGATTGTCCAGCTCGACCAGAAGATCAATGTGGTCATTCTCGACTTCGACGAGGCCAAGCGTCGCATCGCCCTGGGTCTCAAGCAGCTCACTCCTCACCCCTGGGATGCTCTCGACCCGAACCTCAAGGAGGGCGACCATGTGAAGGGCAAAGTGGTGGTCCTTGCCGACTACGGTGCTTTCGTGGAGGTGCTCCCCGGAGTGGAGGGCTTGATCCACGTCAGCGAGATGAGCTGGAGCCAGCACCTGCGCAGCGCTCAGGATTTCCTGAAGGTGGGCGACGAGGTGGAGGCCGTCATCCTGACCCTCGACCGCGACAACCGCAAGATGAGCCTCGGTATCCGTCAGCTCATGCCCGATCCCTGGCTGGCTATCGCAGAGAAATACCCCGTGGGCAGCAAGCACACCGCCACGGTGCGCAACTTCACCAACTTCGGCATCTTTGTCGAACTTGAGGAAGGTGTCGACGGTCTTATCCACATCAGCGACCTCAGCTGGAGCAAGAAAATCAAACACCCCGCCGAGTTCACCAAGATCGGCGAGAAGATCGAGGTCGTGGTCCTCGAGGTCGATGCCGAAAACCGTCGCCTCAGCCTCGGCCACAAGCAGCTCGAGGAGAACCCCTGGGATGTGTACGAGAGCCTCTTCACCGTGGGCAGCGTCCACCAGGGCAAGATTGTCAACATGAACGACAAGGGTGCTACCGTCATCCTGCCTTACGACGTGGAGGCTTTTGCCCCGATGCGTCACCTCGACAAAGAGGACAAGAGCAAGGCCCGCAATGGCGAGACCCTCGACTTCAAGGTTATCGAATTCTCGAAAGACAACAAGAAGATCATCGTTTCCCACACCCGCACCTTCCAGGACGGTAACGACGGAGCCCGCACCGAGGGCGACGACAAGAAGAACCGCGCCACCTCGAAGAGTGTGAAGCAGATCAACGAGAGTCTTGAAAAGACCACCCTCGGCGACCTCGACATTTTACAGAAACTGAAAGAAGAGAACTAAAATATTCTTTTCCAAGGTCGTATTGGTTTAAAGGCGGGCATCTTGTCCGCCTTTAACATTTTTTAATAAAAAAATCGTCGTTCCGATGCAGCGTTCCAGCTTTTTTTCCGTCTATAGGGGTAAAAAAATTGTATGAATGAATTATTTTTCATATCTTTGTAATGGGCAAAAAGCCTTATGTGTATTTGTAATAAATTGATTTATAATAATATAAAACGTAGTTCTATGGAGAAAAAAATGTTTTCCAAGACGTTGGCCATCGTGATGGCGGTTTTTGTGTCCGGTTTTGCCACGACAGTGCACGCCCAGGGTCAGGAGTGGAGCCAGGCTACAGCATGTCCGGGTTGGAATAATCCGAACAATTTCACTGCCGGCGGTGCTGTCATCAACAAATGGTCGGGTGCAGGTGTGTGTGTCGGATCATCCAAACCATGCCCCAATCCGTTGACGGGCGAGCCGGGTGCTATATGGATTGGAAATGGTCCGAGCTGGAATTACACCAACAGCCAGCTGTCCACGATTGAATCACCGAACCCATATCAATGCTCGAATATTCCGAATGTCAACAAGCAGTTCCTTATCGTCAATGACGTGACGGGGCATGACGGGAACACTGCCAACCACCTGCCGTATGTGCCTACGCATTTCAATACTATCGATACGACGGGAGGTGTCAGCACGAATCTGACGCACAGTATCCGCATAGGTGACGGATGTGCCAGCGGCAATAGCTCGAACGGCTATGGCGGAGCACAGTTGAACTACACGATGAGGGTGACTCCCGACAATGCGATGTTGTATCTGTACTACTCCATTGTGGCTCAGGCTCCCACCCACGGACAGCAGGGAAACCCGACTTTTATCATCCGCGTGATGAAAAGGAACAACGCCAACAACTGGGTGCAGATCAGCGATACGCTGGCCTATTATATCAGTACCACTCCTGCCAGCAACACTTCCGATCCTTGCGCCAACATTGATTATATTACCCCAATCGCCCAAGGACAAACTGGATGGCACACGGGTGTCACTTCGCCAACCATAGTGTACTACAAGGACTGGGAGAAAGTCTGCATCAACCTCGACAAATACCTCTATGACACGCTGCAGGTGCAGGTGATAGTTTATGACTGTGAGGCTAATTACCACTATGCCTACGGATACATCGCGGGCGAGTGCCGTTCGATGACCATTCGCCAGTCGGGCTGCCCGGCCGGTCTGTCCACCAATGTGACTACCCTGACGGCCCCCAGTGGTCTGAAGGACTACGAGTGGTATGCCTCGGAGTATGGTGTGATCGACCCCGCCATCAATTTCGGCCCTGGCGAGGAGAATGGCTACGTGACATGGCGGTCGTTGCGTGCGCCCACGGATCCGTCCCCAAATCCCAATGGATTCACCTATAACGTGAAAGCCGCCGACTTCAGGGTGACGCGCCGACTGGTCAACTCGATGCCCATGGTGATAGACTCGATGGGTAACCTCCAGACTTTCCGCTGCCGCATGACTTCGGCCATGGACCCGAACAAACCTTTCGACTCTTACCTGTACGTGAAGGTACAGAATACAAAACCGACCATGGATGTAGACTCGTTGCTCATGTGCGACGGTACAGCCAAGTTGTGGAACAAAAGCTATGTGCCAGGCGACCCGACCTTGATGGTGGACAGTGCTACCCAATGGTCTTTCTACAATAACCCCAATGCATTGGGAGATCCGCTGGCGGTATTCACTGGCGACTCCGCCCAGTACCAATATTCGGGGCACGACCTGAGGAGTGTGCGTGTGAGAAGTTTCACCACCGACCCCTCCTGCTATAGTGACGCTATCTACCGCCTTCAGCCACGATGGAACCCTGAGGCAGGCATGACCATCACGAAGCGTGTGCTCTGCGATGCCGACGAGACGACACTGACAGACACTACCAGTGGGCTCAACAACTCGCGTATCTGGCGCTTCCGGTCGGCTACGGCAGAAGACGAAGACATGAGTCTCACCGATACCCTCACGGGAAGCGGTTCCACAAACCGCATCATTACCCGAAGCTTCACCCATGCCGTGGAACCCATAGAATTGCTGGTTCGCAACGGCCTCTATTACCTCAATCCCACCAATGCAAGCGAAAGAATCTGGTGCCAGACACTGGTGCGTGATACTGTGTCGGTGTTCCTGCACCCCGAACTGGCGGTTGAAGGCGACACCGTGGTGTGCGAAGGCACAATGACCGATGCCACAGTGAGAGCTATCGGTGTTGACAGTTGCATATACGAGTGGTCGACACAGTTGGGCTCCATCACCGGAGGACTGCCCTCAGGCCCCCGTCTGCAAGTGACGCCCTATGCTGACACAGCCACCTATTTTGTCAGGGTTACCAGCCCGCAGAACTGTGTGGCATGGGACAGCATCCATGCCTATGTGGTGCGTCCGAAGCTCACCATGCTGCCTACCGATGGCCGCGTGTGTCCCGGTGTCCCGGCAGTCTTGTTCGGCAGCGATGCAGATCATTTCTCGTGGACGGCGATGCCTGAAGACTCATCACTTGTGGGGCAGGAAACCAACGATACTATCAGAGTGACACCGGAGGTGACGACGACCTACACCATGGTGGGTCATGGCAGCAACGACTGCGATGCGACGCCGCTGACATCGACGGTGACTATCATGCCGCTGCCGGTGCCGGCAGTGGCGCTGAACCCCGAGATGGTCGATGCCGAGAACCCGAAAGTCATATTACGTGATGTGTCGCAGTACGGCGTGGCCTCGTCGTGGCTCTTCAACGACGGCTCGACGGCAGAGGGCCGCGAGGTGACACATGTCTTCGAGCACAGCGAGGGCCTGGATTCTGTGGCAGTGACGCTGACCAGCTACAATGTGCTGAACTGTCCGACGGTATACCCCTTCGCCATCCCGGTGAGCAACTATACGGCATGGTTCCCCACGGTGTTCACCCCGGGTTCCAGCGATGGCAACAACCTCTTCTCGCTCTACACCATCAACGAGTACCAGTATTTCCATATCTACATCTACAACCGCCGCGGAGAGCTGGTCTTCGAGTCGGACGACGTACATTTCACCTGGGATGGCACTTACAACAACGAGCCGTGCCCGCAAGGAGCTTATGTCTACGTCTGCCGCTACCGTAAACCAGGCACCACCACCCTCAGCACCATGACGGGTACGATATCCCTAATACGCTGATGGACGGCGACGTACGCTACAGTCTGCTGACGAAATACTGGGGCTATACTTCTTTTCGCCCCTTACAGGAGGAAATCATCGACTCCATAATGCAGGGCCACGATACGTTGGCCCTGCTTCCCACTGGAGGAGGCAAGTCTCTGTGCTACCAGTTGCCGGCGTTGCAGCGGGAAGGCCTTTGCCTGGTGGTCTCGCCGCTGATAGCGCTGATGAAAGACCAGGTGCAGCAGCTCAACGACCGCCACCTCAAGGCGGCGTGTATCACGTCGGGCATGGGCCCTGACACCGTAGGAACGGTGCTGAATAACGCTGTCAGCGGCACGCTGAAATTCCTTTATGTTTCGCCCGAGCGGCTACGCCAGCGGCGTTTTCTCGAACATTTCAGACGCATGAAGGTGGGTTTGATAGCCGTCGACGAGGCCCACTGTGTGTCGCAGTGGGGCTACGACTTCCGTCCGCCCTACTTGCTTATTGCCGACATCAGGGCCTACCACCCCACGGTACCCCTGATAGCCCTTACCGCTACCGCCACTCCCGTTGTGGCCGACGATATCTGTCAGCGGCTGCTGATGAAGGATTGCCAGCGCTTCCAAGCCTCGTTTGTGAGGCCCAATCTGGCCTATATGGTGATTAATGACAGCGACAAGCAACGGCGCCTGTTACGTATCGTGAGTCGTGTGGGAGGCGCAGGCATAGTCTATACACGTAACCGGCGCGGAGCGCAGATGACGGCACGTTTCCTTGAGGCGTCGGGTCTGTCGGCTACTTTCTACCATGCGGGCCTTTCCGCCACAGAGCGCGACCAACGCCAGGCGGCATGGATGAACGGGCGCTGCAATGTCATGGTGGCCACCAACGCCTTCGGCATGGGCATCGACAAGGCCGACGTGCGGTTTGTGGTACATCTGGACTTGCCGGAATCGCTGGAGGCCTATTTCCAAGAGGCCGGGCGCGCCGGCCGGGACGGGAAAGAGGCCTTTGCCGTCATCCTGACAGATGATGCCGACCGGCAACGCCTGCTGCACGATTTTGATATTTCTTATCCCTCTTTACGCTACATCCGTAACGCCTACCGTGCCCTCTGCAATGTCTATCGCATCCCCGTGGGTAGCGGAGCCGACACGCAGTTCGACTTTGACCTCGAGGCCATCTGCCGCACTTACGACTTCAATCCACGTGAATTCTACAGCGCCTGCCGCTTCCTTGAGCGAGAGGGACTCATAGCTGTCCCAGAACGCGAGGACATCGCGTCGACGCTCTTTATCCCCGTGGCACGCGACGAGCTCTATCGTTTCCAGGTAGACCACCGCCGCTTGGGCGACTTGCTGCAGGTACTTATGCGTATGTATCCAGGACTGTTGGAGGGCGATGTGTCGGTCGACGAACGTAAAGTGGCTATGCGTTGCTATACCGAGGTCACCGAGGTGGTGAAAATGCTTATGGAACTCGACGCCATGCATATCGTCCACTACCGCCCGCGCCCCCGTGGTCCACAGATATATTTTCTCTCGGAACGTATTGATGAAAACCTCATACATCCTTCCGATGAACATTACAGCAGCCTCAAGGAGGCCGCACGAAAACGACTCGACGCCATGTTGGACTATGTGAGAAACAGTAATGTATGTCGCAGTCGTCAGCTGGTGGCTTATTTCGGCGAACAGACGGCAGCAGACTGTGGCATCTGCGACGTGTGTCTCAAGGGTGTGTCACATCCCAAGGCTGTCGACAAAACCATCATGGCATTGCTGGAGAAGAATGCCATGAATCCCACGGATCTCGTCGCGACATTACGTAACGAGGGCTACGAAGATGTGCGCGAGACGCTGCGCAACATGCTCGACAGGGGAATTCTTCTGCTCGCCGCCGACGGTACACTCCGTCTGGCACGGTGAGAATCAGAGGGAGATGTAATTTTGGGAGGAAGAAGGGGTGCCAGACATCTCTTCGATGCGGGCAAGGACTTTTTTCTGAATAGCTTCGTATTCGTCTGGATGCTGCGAATAGTAGTCGAAGCTTTTTTCTACGTTTTCGCGTGTAATATTGTTCTTTTTGAGGATGTCGTCACAGGCATCGAGAACCTCTGGCGGCATGGCATCAAAACGGAATTCTGTCTCGACAAAGAGGTATCCTTCGACGAGGTAGAGGTCAGTGAGGAAGTGGACCAAGGTATTGTCGTCGAGGACACCGGACGGCCGTTGGTTGTGGTTGCATGCAACGGCGCAGAGTAGGAGCAGGCAAAGGAGAGAATGTGTCAGTCTTTTCATGAAAAAGGAACAAAAAAAACAGGCCCGCCGGTCGGTGGACCTGTTTTTCGGGTTCATTAAGAATTAGAGGTTCTGGATAGCACCAGTGAGTTTCTCAGTGGCTTTCTTACCAGCAGCGTCGATAGCGGCGTTAGCGGTGTTCTCGCCCTCTTCTTTCAGGTTGTCACCAACGGTCTGAGCTGCATCAGCAGCAACGGGCTCGGCGGCGGGAGCAGCCTGCTCCTCAACTTTAACCTCGGTGTTGTTCTCAGCGGGCTGTTCCTCAGCGGCTTTTTCTTCATTGTTACCGCAAGCGACGGCCATGGCGGCTACGAAAAGAGCGCAGCCCATGAAATACATAACTTTCTTCATTTTCTTGATTTTTAATTGGTTATACTAATATTTCTTTGTTATATCGATTGCAAAGGTACAACTTTTCTTTGTTACCGACACAAAAAAAAATCTTAAATAATGCTAAAAGATATTCCCGCCACTTTGATAAAAGGTGGCGGGACTTAGATTGGGGTGGGAGTAACAGGGATCGAACCAGTGACCTCCTGCTTGTAAGGCAGGCGCTCTGAACCAGCTGAGCTATACTCCCAAAAGGAAGTGCAAAGATACAAAGATTTTGCGATATGGCAAAATAATTTATGCAAATGACTGCATATCAACGAGCTTTTTGTATAGCCCACCGAGTGCTAACAATTGTTCGTGGGTTCCCTGTTCTACGATTTTCCCCTTGTCGAGGACCACGATGAGGTCGGCTCCCTTGATGGTGGAGAGTCGGTGTGCAATGACTATGGAAGTGCGACCCTGCATAAGAGCGTCCAGACCTTGCTGCACGGCGTGCTCTGATTCTGAGTCGAGGGCAGAGGTGGCTTCATCGAGGATGAGGATGGGTGTGTCGCGGAGCACGGCACGGGCTATGCTGAGACGTTGGCGCTGGCCGCCAGAGAGGTTCAGGCCGCGGTCGCCGATGGGGGTGTCATAGCCCTGGGGCAGCTGTTCGATGAACTCGTCGGCATGGGCCACATGGGCGGCGGTACGGATGGCTTCCCGGCTGTAGCTGTCGGCACCGAAGGCGATGTTGTTGGCCACAGTGTCGTTGAAGAGGATACAATTCTGTGACACCAGTCCGAACTGGCGGCGGAGCGAGTTGATATTGAGGTCACGGATATCGAGCCCATCGATGGAAATGCCGCCTGCGGTGCAGTCGTAGAAGCGTGGCAGGAGGTCGACGAGAGTGGTCTTGCCGGCACCTGACGGCCCTACCACGGCCAGGGTCATGCCCTTGGGAATGGTGAGGTTGATGTTTTTCAGGACAAGGGAGTCTTCTGGGGTCTCCGTAAATTCGGTCTTCCCCCGATAGCTGAAACTCACGTTGTTGAACTCTATCTTTTCGGAAAATCCGGGGAGGACGGTGGCCTCTGGCTTTTCGAGGATGACCTCGTCGGCATCGAGCACCTCGAGGAACCGCTCGGCAGAGGCACTGCTCTTGAGCAGTGTGTTATAAGAGCGTACGATGGCCTGGATGGGGGGGATGATACGGGCGAAGATGATCACGAAGAAGATGAACACCGAAGGCTGTATGGAACCGTCGAAGACCTGCCAGCCACCGACGACGAGGATGAAGACCAATGCCAGTGTGCCGAGAATCTCTGAAAGGGGACTGGACAGTTCGCGGTGGCGGGCCACCTTGACCATGGTGCGAGTGTAGCCTTCGTTGGCCTCGGCAAAACGTTGTTCAATGTCATCTTCGCGGCCGAACGACTTGATGGCTTTGAGACCTGCCAGCGACTCTTCGAGGATGGCTACAAGGCCTCCAAGCTCGTTCTGCCCCTTGCGCGAAGTGCGTTTGAGTTTGCGACCGATGAGGGCTATGAGCCATACCCCCACGGGCATAACCACCAAGAAGAGCACAAAGAGGCGCCACGAAATGAATACCAGAATAAAGCCAAAGACCAGCACATTGATGGGCTCCTTGACGAGCGACTGCAGGATGCCGACACACCACTCGAGGTCGGCGAGGTCGTTGGACATGCGGCTCATGAGGTCGCCACGACGTTTGCTGTTGAAGAAGGAGACAGGCAGAATGGTTACTTTGTGGTAGAGGTCGTTGCGCAGGTACTCGATGAGGCCTGTGCGGGCAAGGCCGAGGAAGACCTGTGCCAGATAGCGGAAGAGGTTGCTTAGCAGCGAGCAGGTGACATAGCCCCCGGCGACGATGAGCAGGCACTGCCAGAGGCCGTGGAGTTCGCGGTAGCGGTAGAGGTGCCACATACCCCAGTCGACCAGCTGCTGCTGGCCGAGGCCGAAGGCTGGCTCCGCCTCGGGGGTGCCATTCACGCCGAAGAGCAGTTCCACAAAAGGAATGATCATCACATAGGCTCCTACGCTACAGAGGATATGCAGCAGGTTGAAGACCACGTTGAATGTGATCTGGACGGGGAAGTGCCGCAGGTAGGCGAATATGCGGAGCATCGGTTTCATTGCATACGTATTTGTTTCGTTTTGATATCGGTGCCGCTGCGATATTCTATGCGGTCGGGACGTAGGCCTCCTTTGAGGCGCAGGGTGGAGTAAGCTTTTTCAGCATCGGCCTTGGTGGGTCCTTCAACAATGATACGCACGCGAGGGTTGTCGATGAGCCATTGTGCCAGTGCAATAATCACGTCATTGTCAGCGAGGTCGAGGGGAACGCAGGCTCCACTCGCCATGGGCACCAGCGAGATGCTTTCGCCGCCGCGACCATGGACAACGTCTTTGGCGCGGAGCCGGTAGATGCAGGGCAGATAGCCAGTGGCGGTAACGGTCAAGATGTTGTCATTCCTTCCAGAAAGCATAATGCTGGCACTGCCGTTCTCCACCAGCCACTCTTCATTTCCGGTTTTCACTGTGGCCGACAAAGGATGGCCGAGGGTGTCGGTGACTTGTATCTGCCACAGATGCATGGGCTCTGGACGGGCGGCAGGGTAGAGGTCGAAATAGAGAATGTCCTTGCTGCGTGAGGACGCCACACGGCCGGGGAAGTAGGCGTGGAGGCCGTCGGCGGTGACACCGAAAGAGAGGTTGTCGTCCTCGCTGTTGATGGGCAGCCCCAGGTTCGTAGGACACGACAGGGTGGTGTCGGCATAGTCGATAAAATAGACGTCATAGCCTCCGAAGCCCTGCCAGCCGTCGGAGACAAAGTAGAGTGTGTGTCCATCGGCATGCAGGAAGGGGAATTTCTCGTTGCCTACAGTGTTGACGTGTGGCCCCAGGTTATGAGGGCGGCTCCAGTCGCCGTTTGGCAGACGGTAGCAGCGCCAAAGGTCTGAACCTCCTTGGCCGCCGGGACGGTTGGAGGCGAAAAAGAGCCAGTGGCCGTCGGCCGATACCGAGGGTTGCGACTCCCAGGTGCGGTCGCCATTGATGCCGTTGCCCAGACGTGTCTCATGCCAGCGATGGTCGTCGTCAGACCAACGGGCGTAGTAGATGTCGCTGTTGGCATAGCCTCGCTCTTGTGTGATGCGCGAGAAGAAAAGCTGCCGCCCGTCGGCGGTGGTGCTGACGGCTCCTTCGGGAGTCCCCAGGTTGAAAGGTGCCGGGAGTTCATGGCCACTGTCGAAGGCTGAGTCGCGGTTGTTGCGGTCGCTATAGAAGAGTTTCCATACTGTCTTCTCTGTGGTGGAGGTGTAGAAGTTGGTACGGTCGTGGGAGACGGGCATCTCGCGCAGGTAATAGCAGCGGAGACCGTCGGCGGTGAGGTAGGGGAGGTCTTCGTTGCGCTTCGAACTCACGCCTCCGAGGGCTGCAGGGTCGAAAGGTGCCTTGTGTAACTCGGCGTCAGCGAGAAATTGTGACCAGTGGAGGTAAGCCGAAGCCTCCTCGTAGACAGCCGTCCACTCGTGCCTTTCGCTGCCGTTGGCCAGTTGGAAGTAGCGTTCGAGCGCTGCCACGGCATCCTCATAGTGCTCGTCGGTATAGTGTATCATGCCCATGTAGTAGTGTGCCAGGGCGTCGGGATAGTCCTCGCAGAGACTGAGGCACTTGGTGAAGTAACGTCGTATGGCGGCGGTGTTGAAGCCGTTGTTCACGGCGATCATCCCCAGCCAGAACTGGGGGGCGGCGGCCTTGGGGTTGCGTTGGGCCACACGCCGCATCAGCTTTGATGCTTCGCCGTACTGCCTCTTCCCATAAAGGTCCAGGGCTTCCTCGTAGGTTTTCATATCGCCTGGTTTTACCTGGGTATCGCACTGAGCGTTCAGGGTGAGCACAGAAAACTGAAAGGTGAGAAACATTAAAAGAAAACTCCTACGGCTTATTTCCCGTAGGGATTTTCTTTTAATATGGATATCGTCTATTTTCAATTTTAAAGTTTAGAGGGGTCAATCTCGAAGTGTGCGTCGGGGCCGTTGCAGGGATTCTTGCAGGCGATGGCGCAGTCGGCGCAGGAGGTGAGCTCGCCATGAAGACGTTTCTTCACAGTGTCGCCCACGGCATCACGCAGCCGGCTGTCGAGGCCTATGCTGCCTATCACTTCGTCGCAGAAGGCGTAACTTAGCATGGTGACGGCGGTGCGTTCACTGATACCGCGCGTCATGAGGTAGAATTTGGCTTGTTCGTCGAGTTGTCCTATCGTGCTGCCGTGTGAACATTTCACGTCGTCGTTGTATATCTCCAGGAAGGGGCGTGTGTCCACATGTGCCTTGTCGGTGAGCAGTATGTTGCGGTTGGTCATGTAGGCTTCGGTCTTCACAGCGCCGTCTTGCACCAGCACATGTCCGTTGAAGCGGGCGCGGGCGGCATCGTCGACGATGCCTTTGTAGAGCTCGCGGCTCGTACAGTGGGGTTTGGCATGCTCCACGAAGATGTAGTTGTCGCATTGCTGGTCACGGTCCATCAAGTAGAGCCCGTTGGCTTCGCAGTGGCACCCTTCTCCCTGCATACGTACCACCACGTTGTTGCGTACGTGGCCGCCGCCGAGGGTGACAGTGCACATTTCCAGCCGGGTGTCGTCGTGCATGGTGACGGTCAACTCGGTGAGATGCCGCTCGGGAGTGTTCACGCCCTGCAGGCGGCAGAGTTGCAGATGGGCTCCCTTCTCTACGGCGATATGCAGGTTCTCTATGTCGGGTATGAGACGGTAGTTGCTGTCGTCGTGAAGCATGAACAGCGGTGCATCCTGTGTGTTGCAGAGCACTACGGCCATCTCGGTGCCTTCCTTGACGGTGAGTTGTTGCACCGGTGCCGATATGTGCCAATCGTCATTCCAGATATTGGGTAGTTGATCCTTGCGTATCATGGTTCTCAATTCTCAACTTTCATTTCTCAATTTCTTCTTTGATCCAGTCGTAGCCCTTCTCTTCCAGCTGCAGCGCCAGCTCCTTGGGACCGGTCTTGACAATGCGTCCCTCGTAGAGCACATGCACAAAGTCCGGCACTATATAGTCGAGCAGCCGCTGGTAGTGGGTGATGACCACGGTGGCATTGTCCTTGGAGCGCAGCTGGTTCACACCTCCGGCCACAATGCGCAGGGCGTCGATGTCGAGGCCCGAATCCGTCTCGTCGAGGATGGAGAGGGTGGGGTTGAGCATGGCCATCTGGAAAATCTCGTTCTTCTTCTTCTCGCCGCCGCTGAAACCTTCGTTCACCGAGCGGTTGGCTAGGTTGGTAGTCATCTCCACCACCTTTTTCTTCTCCTCCATGAGTTTCAGGAACTCGCTGCCGCTCAGGGGGTCGAGGCCGTGATACTTGCGTTGCTCGTTGACGGCGGTGCGCATGAAGTTGGTGATGCTCACACCAGGAATCTCCACAGGATACTGGAATCCGAGGAACAGACCTTCGCAGGCGCGCTGGTCCACAGGCAAGTCAAGGATGTTCTTGTCCTTGAAGGATACCTCGCCGGCTGTGACGGTGTACTTCGGATTGCCAGCGATGACACCCGCCAAAGTGCTCTTGCCGTTGCCGTTGGGACCCATGATGGCGTGCACCTCGCCGCGGTTCACCTCCAGATTCACACCTTTCAGGATCTCACGGTCGCCGATGGAAGCATGCAAATTGCGTATCGAGAGTAGTGACATATTGTTTACAATTGTTTGATTACTATAATTATAAAGGACACTTCCATAAAGAAGTCAATTTACAAAAATACGAAAATAGCATGGTTCGACAAAATTTATTTGTTCGGAATGAAAAAAAAGATGTATCTTTGCAATCGGATATGAAAACGCCAATAGTAACACTGACAACGGATTGGGGGCATCAGGGCTTCTTCGCCGGCATGGTGAAGGGAGCTTTGTGCAGTGCCATCGAAGGGGTGCAGGTGGTGGATGTTGCCCACCATGTGGACCCGTACAGTGTTATGTCGGCCACCTTTGTGGTGAAGCATGCCTGTCCGGGCTTCCCTCCCGGGACGGTGCATATCGTCGACGTGGCTTCCCAGCCGCCATTCCTGGCGGTAAAAGCCTATGACCAGTTTTTCCTCTGCAGCGACAATGGACTGCCTGGCACAGCCCTCGGCGACGCCATAGAAGATGCCGCCGTCATCCCGGTACCCGACGGGAAACCCCTGGGCTTCGCGGCCTATACCCTTTTCGTCCCTGTGGCACAGAAACTGCTGGCAGGTGCTGTGCTGGCCGACATCGGGCCGCGGCCCGAAAGCCTCATGCGGCGCAATATGACCGGATGGCTCGCCTCAGGCGACGAATACCGCGTCTATATCCATTACATCGACGGCTATGGAAACGCCTATCTGGGCATGACCTACAGCGAATTCGAGGAACTGCGCCAGGGGCGTCGCTTCGAGATGGTGGTGCGCGAGCAGCGCATCGGCGAGGTGGTGGGCTCCTACTTCCAGCAGCCGCAGACATTCAACCCCAACGACCCGCGTCGCAAGTTGCGCCTTACCGTGTCAGCCTCGGGGCTCCTCGAGCTGTCTGTCAAGGAGAGCTCTTTTGTCCAGCTCATCGGCCTCCGCGTCAATGATGCGGTGATCTTGAAGTTCAAAGATTAACGCTACAGGATAAAGAAGAGGCTGGTGCATTAGGATTGCGCCAGCCTCTGGTAAACGCTAGACCCTAAGCTTTATTTCGGAGATTTCCAGCTGAAGAACACCTGCAGTCCTGCCATCTGGTACACCTGCAAGTGGCCCCATTTCCCCATGCCGCTGAAGTCGGTATCCCACTTCAGGTTGAGGGAGAAGTTGGCTGCGATGTTTGACGAGAAGCGGTAGTCGAGTTTCAACTCGAAGTCAAGGTCGGTCTCGAATAGGCGGCGTTCTAGCCAGTTCTTGTCGGCCAGGTCTTGCCATGTCTCTTCATTTTCCACGAGCTTGTACTCGCAGTCCTGGGGTGTCGCCACGGTGCCGTCGGCGAGGCCTTCAATCTCGTTCCATGCCATGTTGGAGGGCTTTTTATAGTCATAGAAGAGCTCCAGACGGGCGTAGAGGTCGAGGCTCGGAAGGATGTCCTTTTTCAGGTACTGCGCCTTGAGGTAGGAACCGAGGGCAAAATAGGCGTGGTTATAGGTGCGGGCGGGGTTGAGAGTGGTGCCGTCGGCCAGGTAGAAGTCTTTGTCCTGGATGACACCATAGGTGCGGGCACTGTCGATGAGGTCGTCGTTGAAGACAAAGGTTGTCTTGCCGGTCAGGAACGAAAGCGATATCGACCAGTCGTCTTTCTTGTGCTCGAACGAGAGAGCCGTGGTCAGGTAGCCGGGGGCCATGAACGAGGAGACCAGCTTGCCTTCGTTGTCGCCAGCTGTGGCGTATTCGTAACCATTGGTGAACTGCGTCTTCAGGTTGGCTGTGAAGCTGGCGCCCCAGTCTTTATAGGCTTTCCAGCTGATGGCCGAGGTGAGGTCGATCTTGTCCAGGCTCTTGCGACGGCTCTCGAAGCGGCCGCCGACGGCCGAGTTGTCGAGGTCTTGCCAGGCGTGGCCGAAACCCAGGTCGACGATGTTGTCCCACACATACTTGGGATGTGTGTACTTATAGTTTCCGAAGAAGGTGAGGTTGAGGTCGATTTGCGAGGTACCCGTCGACGACCAGTTGTTGAACAAGGACTCGCTGAGTTTCAGCGCCGGGGTCGAGACGGTGGTCCACGAGCCTTGTGGTTTGGCGACGGTATCCTGTGCCTTTACAGGGACGGCGGCGGCCAGCACGAAGGCTGCACAAAGGGTGACAATGTGTTTCATAGGTCTTGGGTATTTGAAATGACTTGGTTGATTTCTGAAAGGGTGAAACCTTTGTTGACGAGTGACGCTGTGAGCTTCTGGCGCAGCACGAAGGGGTCGTCGGTCTTCTCTGCCAACTCCAGGCGCTTCTTCTCCGCTACCTCGGCCAGGACGGCCATGTAGGCCTCGTTGCTCACCACGGCCATGCCTCGGTCTACCACCTCGCGTGGCAGATGCTTCAGACGCAGCTGGTACAGCACTTTCTGCCGTCCCCAGTGCTGCGTCAATATCTTGCTCTCACAGAATGCGCGGGCATAACGCTCGTTGTCCAGGTATCCTTCGCTCTGCAGGACCTCCACGATGCTGTCGGACTCCGAGGGAGAGGCTCCCCACGTCACCAACTTCTGCCGCACGGCGTCTTCGCACTGCTCCGCAAGGGCACAATAGCCACGTGCCCTGTCAAGCAGAGCACTCTGAGTGTCATTGTTGTGGACTCGCTCTTTCATGTCTCTTTCTCGTCTCGTTTCGAATGCAAAGGTACGACTTTTTTTTGAATCCGAAAATAATTTTTGTTATATCAGTTTTTTTTCGTAATTTTGCATTTTGGATATTGTATACTCATTATTTTATGGCAAAAGGGAGAATATTATTTGTAAATCAGGAGATTATGCCGTTTTCTGCCGAGAGCGAAGAGGCTATTATGGGTCGCTATCTGCCCGCCAGAACGCAGGAGATTGGACGCGAGATAAGGGTCTTTATGCCCAAATTTTGCGAGGTGAACGACCGTAAGCACCAGCTCCATGAGGTTATTCGCCTCTCGGGAATGAACCTTATCGTCAACAACTGCGACCACCAGCTCATCATCAAGGTGGGCTCCATTCCCTCGGCTCGCATGCAGGTATACTTCATCGACAACGAAGAATACTTCATCCATGGCAAGGGTCTTCTCGACGAACGCCACCGTCTCCTACCCGACACCGACGAACGGCTCCTCTTCTTCGGCCGCGGCACCCTCGAGGCTGTGCGCAAGCTCGCCTGGCAGCCCCACCTCATCAACTTCTCCGGCTGGTTCGCTTCCATGATACCCTTTTACCTGCGCCGTATCAATAAAGAGAATGCTTTCTTCAGTGGCACCAAGATGGTCATCACCCTCATGAACGATCGCTTCGTGGGCCCCATTGGCGGCGACCTCGAGCGCAAGATGAAGACCGACGGCGCCACCGCCAAGGACCTCCGCCTCTATGGCGACACTACCTACCACGGCCTCATGAAAGCTGCCATCACCTACTCCCAGGGCGTCATCATCGGCTCCCCCAAGGTCGACCCCGAGCTGGTGGCTTTCGCCAAGGAAAACAAACGCAATGTTCTCGACTACATCGAAGACCGCGACGAGTTCTACAACCGCATCAACAAGTTCTACGACTCCATCGTCGGCGCCAGCAAGTTCGAGAATTAAGTGAAAAAATATAAAGTGAAAAGCGAAATAGTGAAAATGAAAACCACAAGAACCCTCCTCCCTCTCCTCTTTGTCTTTGCCTGCCTCGCCTCCTTCTCCTCCTGCACTGACGAGGAGTCCGACCTTGGCATCGGCCTCATCGACTCCACCACCCTCTATGAAGGCTTCGCCGACACCCTCTATGCCGACAATGCCTGGAGCGAGATCGACGACTCCCTCCAGACCAGCAACCTCTCCTTCGGAATCATAGGCAACTACCACGACGTCACCTTCGGCAAGGTCAGCTCCACCCTCTACACCCAGCTGGCCCTTCCTACCAACGCCAACGATATTGACTTCGGCTCCATGACCATCGACTCCGTCGTTCTCTCCTTCGCCAAGACCCAGCTCTTCCCCGACACCTCCGCTACCTACCGTTTCCGTTTCGAGGTCAAGCAGCTCGCCGAACCCCTCCTTTCCGACACTGCCTACTACGCCACCGATCAGCTCCCCGTCGACCCTGCCACCTCCTTCTTCAACGGTACCGTCGATGTCTCCTATTACGACACTGTCGTCTCTCTCAAGCTCGACTCTTCCATCAACAGCGTCATCCGCCGCTCTGCCACGGCCGAGGACTTCCTCGCCGAGACCAAAGGCCTTCGCATTCGCATCCTTGAAAGCGGCTCCGACGAGGGTATGCTCACTGTCGACTTCACCTCTGTCCTTACGGGCCTCCGCGCACACTACCACTACGTCTACGACAACGACACCATCACGGGTATCTATACCTTCCTCCTCGGCACCGGAACCTCACACTTCACCCACTTTGCTCACGACTACAGCGGCACCCTCTTCGCCTCGGGCAATCCTTTCCCCGGCACCTACAGACTCTACCTCGAACCCCTCGCCGGCCATCGTGTGAGGCTCAGCTTCGACCACGACCTGCAGGCCTTCCATGAGGCACACCCCATGGCTGTCATCCACCACGCCGAGCTCCTCCTCCCCGTGGCTCCCGAAGCCCTCACCGACCAGAAGCCCGACCAGATTCTTGTCCTCGGCAAGGACGCCTCGGGTGCCGACAAGTACATCGACGACCTCCTCAACCTCGCCGACCTCGCAGGCTACGACGGCACGTTCCACAGCGACAGGAGCCTCTACCGCATCCGCGTGTCGCAGCACCTCCAAGGACTCCTGCGCCTCGGCAGCGACCCCGGCTTCATGCTCCAGATCAACGCCTGCCGCCACGCGGCGCAGCGCACCATCCTCAACGGCCTCGCCACAGGCGACAAACCCCGCATAGCAATTGTTTACTCAGAATAACACCCTCTTATGAAAAAAATATTCTTCCTCGGGATCCTCATCCTCGTGCTCGCTCCCCTGAGCGCACAGAAGCACTACGAACGCAAATACGAGAACTCCAACCAGCTCTCGGTCCAGGGCACCCTCAACGACGCCGGCCGCCGCAACGGCAGCTGGACGTGGTGGTACCCCAACGGCAAAATCTCGCAGGAAGGCACCTACGCCAACGGCGCCAAGACCGGAGTCTGGACTCTCTACTATGAGGACGGCAGTCGTCTGGCAGAGGAATGCCACACCAACGGCACCTCGCGCTCCTGGCACCGCAACGGTGACCTCAAGAGTGAAGTGTCCGTGGAAAACGGCAAATACAACGGCCTCTACCGCTCCTGGCATGAGAACGGCCAGAAATCCGAGGAGGTTACCTACGTCAACGGCAGTCGCGAAGGCGAGACCTTCCAGTGGCACTCCAACGGCACCATGAGTTTCTCCGGCCGCTACCGCGACAATGAACTGCAAGGCGATGCCGTCTGGTACTTCCCCAACGGTCAGGTCGACATGCGCGGCAAGCTCGTCGACGGACTCCAAGACGGTCCCTGGACCTTCTACTGGCGCAGCAACGGCCGTCTCGGCGTCGAAGGCACCTATGCCAAAGGCAAAGAGATAGGCACATGGACCTACTACTACGAGACCGGCGAGCGCTGGCGCACAGGCTCCTACCGCGACGGCCTCCGCAGCGGCCTCTGGACCACCTTCTATGAGAGTGGCGCCAAGCTCCACGAGGGCAACTACTCCGACGGCGCCGAGGAAGGACGCTGGACGGCATGGTACGAGGACGGCAAGGTCGACTACTACGGCAACTTCTCCAATGGCCTCAAGGACGGCGAATGGCGCGGCCTCTACGACGATGGCTCCACTCGTTACATCATTCATTACAGCCAGGATGAGAAGGACGGTGAGGAAGTGCGCTATTACCCCAACGGCAAGATAGAGATACGCCAGCATTTCAAGAACGGCGTCCTCGACGGCAAATACGAACGCAACAACGAGGCCGGTGCCCCCGTGGAACGCGGCCAGTTCAAGAATGGCGAGAAAGAAGGCAAGTGGCAGTGGTACGACAACGGCCGCGAAGTCTACAGCGCCAAGTTCAAGGGTGGCAAGGAAGTGAAGTGAGATGAAGCTCCTCCTAGCCTCGCAGTCGCCACGCCGACGCCAGCTTCTAGCCCAGCTGGGTCTCCCGCTTGAATGCATCTCCCTCGACGTCGACGAGCATGTGCCCGCCGGCACCCCTGCCGACGGCATGGCCGAACTCCTGGCCTGCCGCAAGGCTGCCGCCTGCCCCGACGACATGATTCTCGACGACACCGTCGTTGTGGCCGCCGATACCGTTGTGGTTCTCGACGGGCAGCCCCTCGGCAAGCCCGTGTCGCGCCAGCAGGCCATCGACATGCTGCGCGCCCTCTCCGGACGCCACCATTCTGTCTACACCGGCGTCTGTCTCCGCTCCCGCTCCCGCAGTGTCCATTTCTCCGAGCGCACCGACGTCTTTTTCCGTCCCCTCGCCGACAGCGAGATTCTCCACTATGTCGACACCTGCCGACCTTTCGACAAGGCTGGTGCCTATGGCATTCAGGAATGGATAGGCATGATAGGCATCTCCCGCATCGAGGGTTGCTACTACAACGTCATGGGCCTTCCCCTCGCGGCCCTTTGGCAGCACCTCCGGACCCTCTCCTGAACATTTATCGAAACAGAGGCCGTCTGGTGTTACCTTTTTGTGTACACCAACGACCTTCCATCACCCTACCAACACCATATCAACTCCTACCATGGACGGTGTTGGTAGGGTGTTGGTACGTGGATGGTACGGTGATGATATTTACAAGGTGCTGTTTTGTAGTGATTTGTGAATATATTGATTTTTGTCACCTGTTTTGTTACATTATTTTTGGTGATTGGGGGAGGCATGTATAAAAAAAGAGGTATCCATGAGAGGATACCTCTTTTTTTATGGTATAAGATGTTTATTTTCTGGCGCCATTGACATCAATGGTACCCACCTTGTTGAGGTTCTTTTTGTCGGGAGCGGGTTTTTTGAGGTTGACTTCCTCACCACCAACCTTGGTCACAGTGACGGTTTTGGTTTCGCCAGCGGGTTCGGCGGATTTCTCGTTGGGTTTCTTCTCGGTCTTGGTAGCTTTTTTGGTCTTGGTGGCTTTGGCGGGCTCGGCCTGCTCCTCGGGGACTACTTCTTCCTCGACGGCGACGGCTTTGCACTCGTTATAGGTTTGCTCGAAAAGCTCGTTCATTTTGGCCTTGTTGGCATCGTCCAGGTCTTTGAAGGCTTCTTCGCATTCGGCTTGGATTTGTGCGAGGCAAGCAGAATCAAGGTTGCATTCGCAGGCTTTCTTGGCGAGATCCTGAGCTTTGGTCTCATAGGCTTTGAGGTCGACTTCAGCGTTTCCCTCTTCTTTGTTTCCGCCACCGCAGGCGGCCATCATGGCGACCACGGAGAACATGGCCATCATAGTTAAAACTTTCTTCATAATATTTGTGTGTTAAAAATTTTTTGCAAAAGTACTATTTTTTTTTCTAATAGCGTTTTTTTTGTTGCTTTTTTATAATTATTTAAGATTTGAACCCGGTTCAAATGACTTTATTTCTCTGGTTTCTTGTTGGTTGTTGACATTGATGTCGGGGTGCTCGTTGTTGGCTTCGGCCTGTTTTGGGGGTCTTTCAACAAGCTGTGGGAGTTTGTGTACAAGCCATTTGCCATCCCTGTAGCGCATAGGGAGGGTGTCGTAGAAGTTCTTGATGGGAGTTTTTTTGTGGTAGGTTACTAAGGCGGAGGTGTCGCTGGTGAGTTCTATTTTGGTAATGGCAATTTTTGCCGGGGTGTCGGAATCGATATATTCCTTAGAAACCTGTTTCATGAGGTTTCTCGCCATGACGAAAGTGGTCTTCCGAGCCTCTTTCGTGGCGAAATGCTCTGCGCTGTCGATCAAGTAGTTGGACATGGCGTCGGCATAAAGGAAGGCGGCGTCGTAAAGTTCTTTGTTCGCGGGGTCCGTGACGGATTTGTCTATTCCTTTTTTTTGCTGAGAGCAAGAACAGGTTAGAGCGATGAGGATGAAGAGGGAGGTTAAAGCTGATTTCATGATATGGTTGTTTTTTAAGGAACGAAGAGACTACCTTTGAAAAGGCAGTCTCTTCGGTTTTTTTCAGGCTTAGTCTACTGTAATTTATTTGGTAGGCTGAAGCATGACCCAGTGGAGGTTGCTCAGGTTGCCAGTGAGAGGAAGGGTGTTGCCGTAGCTGGTGCCCTGGTTGGCGACATACTCCTCAATGTCGAAGCACTGCTCGTTCCAGTTAGCGGAGATGGTCAGAGCGGTGAGGTCGATGGCGGTGACGTTCTCGGTGAAGGATTCGGGGATGGCATTGTATCTGTAGTAGGTGCCGGCGTCAATACCGTCGCTACCATCGCTCGTGTAGGTCTGGGTGGCATCGTAGTATTTCATGCAGTCACCATTGGTGCTCTGGTAGGTCTCATCCGAGCAGACGCGGCTCTCGAGGAAACCAAAGACCATGGGATGCTGGCAAGCGTTGTAGGCGGTCTGGTTAGCGGACTCGGTAGCATCCGAATAAGCGTAGAAGGTCAGGTAACCTTCAGAGGTGAAGTCGTAGGCATACACATCACCGGCAGCAGTCCAAGGATTGCTGTTGAAGGTGACAGTGTAGGAAGACTGGCCACCATTGGGGTTGTCGGGGTTGTCGGGATCGTCGTTATCGCTGCAAGCAGTGAAGGTGGGCAGGCTGACTGCAATCATGGCAACGGCCATGAGTTTGAAAATGTTCTTCATTTTTGTAAGAATTTTAGGTTAATAATTAATGATTTCATTACAATTTCAAGATGCAAAAATACATTTTTTTTTTGACTTGCAAATTTTTTTTTAATTCGTTATGCGTATTTATCACAGAATCAGTATATAGGAAAATGTTAATTATTGTTATGTGCTGTTTTTTCTGCTGATTAATCTCCTTTTGGTCATCGGTTATTATGGTAGAAACGGGGTGTCGGGACCGGGGGAAAATGTGTCGACGGAGTGTTACCGTTTGATATCGAGGGCGTCGCGGAGTCCGTTGGCGAGAAGCATGAAGGCGAGGACGACGAGCATGATGGCGAGGCCGGGGAGGAAGGCGAGGTAGGCATTGTCGAGGAGGATGTATCCGTAGTTCTCCTTGACCATCATGCCCCAGGAGGGCATGGGGGGCTGGACGCCGATACCGAGGAAGCTCAGGCCGGCCTCGAGGAGGATGGCAGAGGCGAAGTTGGCTGCTGCGACGACGACGACAGCGCCGGCGATGTTGGGCAGGATGTGGCGGAAGATGGTGCGGAAGGAGGAGTAGCCGAGGGCGCGGGTGGCTTCGACGTACTCTTTTTCGCGGATGCTGAGGACCTCACCCCGGACGACACGTGCGATGTCGACCCACATGGTGAGTCCCACGGCGATGAAGATCTGCCAGAAGCCTTTGCCGAGGACGAAGGTGATGGCTATGACCAGCAGGACGGTAGGGATGGACCAGACGACGTTGATGAGCCAGAGAATGAGGTTGTCGACCCATCCGCCATAGTAGGCGGCGAGGGCGCCAAGGGTGATGCCGAGGAGCAGGGCGATGAGGATGGCTATGAAGCCCACGGAGAGGCTGACGCGCGAGCCTATCATGATCATGCTGAGGACATCGCGCCCGTAGGCGTCGGTGCCGAGGATGAAGGTGCGCTCTTCGATGCGGGCGCGGCTGACGGGGAGGGCGACGGGGTCGTCGTTGTAAGGGGTGCAGAAAAGGGTATCGCGCGCGCGTTCATATTTTATTATAGGGATGGCGGTGTAGGGGAGCGGCTCGCCTTTCGCCATGCGGCGAAGGAAGGAGGAGTGGTGGGAGGAGGAGGCCTCTTCGTCGGTGATGAGGAAGGTGGCCTTGGAGAAGGGCTTGAGGGTGGCGAGTTCGAGATACTGCTGGTTGCAGTAAGGGGTGTGGTCGGGGGTGATGAGGTAGCCGAGGATGGCCACGAGGGAGAAGAGGCCTATGACGACGAGGCTGGCTATGGAGAGGGGGTTGCGACGGAAACGGTGCCAGGCCATCCGGTCGAGGGAACGGCCGGAGAGGTCGGAGACAGTGCGTTTGCGGAAGAATCTCATGCAACTAATAGGACTAATGGGTTATAAAAAGCCAAGCTCGACCTTGATGTCGTCGGGTATCATGTCCATGGTCCAAGGCGGGTCGAAGGTGAGTTCGACGTCGACGCTCTTGACGCCGGAGATGTAGCTGACCATCTGGCGCACTTCCTGGAACATGTATTCGGCCTCGGGGCAGTCGGGGGCTGTCATGGTCATGAGGATCTTGACGTTGAGATCGGGGTCTACGTCGACCTTGTAGATGAGGCCGAGGTCGTAGATGTTGACAGGGATCTCGGGGTCGTAGATGTTTTTGAGGCAGTTGACGACTGCGGAGTGGATGGTGTCTTGGGTGGGGTCCATGGTTATTGTTGTTTCACTTTATAGGCCAGGGCGTACATCTTCATCTGCTTCACCATGGAGGTGAGGCCGTTGGAGCGTGTGGGGGAGAGGTGCTCCTTGAGGCCTATGGCATCGATGAAGGCGAGGTCGGCATCGAGGATGTCCTGAGGGGTCTGCCCGTCGAGGGCGCGGATGAGGAGCGAGATGATGCCGCGGGTGATAACGGCATCGCTGTCGGCGCGGAAGAAGAGTCGCCCGTCGCGTTGTTCGCAGCTGAGCCACACACGGCTTTGGCAACCGCGGATGAGGTTCTGGTCGGTCTTGTCCTTCTCGTCGATTTCAGGGCATTCCTTGCCGAGGTCGATGAGGTAGGCGTAACGGTCGAGCCATTCGTCAAAGTTGGCGAACTCGTCGATGATTTGCTGGGAGATTTCTTGTGTGGTCATATTTGTTCAGGAGGACTTTAAGGTCTTTATTTGGGTGCTTTGTAGATGAGCCATGCGGCGGCGACGGAGAAGATGATCTGGGGTAGCAGTACGGCCATGAAGGGCGAGAGGTCGCCGTTGGTGGCGAAGACGGTGGTGATTTTCATGAAGACGATGAAGGCGAAGGCAATGCTGATGCCTATGGCGAGGTGCACGCCTATGCCGCCACGTGTTTTGCGGGCGGCGATGGCTACGCCGATGAGTGTCATGACGATGATGGCGATGGGGTTGATGAGTCGTTGGTAGAGTTCTATCTTGGCGATGTCGACGGTGCCGGTGCCGCGCATCTCCTCACGCTTGATGTGGCGCATGAGTTCCGGGGTTGTCATGGTCTCCACGCGTGTGGAGAGCAGGTTGAGGTCTTCAGGGGTAATGTGCAGGTCTACGTCCTTGGAGTTGAAGAAGGTGAGGGTCTCGTGATGGAGGCTGTCTATGGTGCGAAGGGTGTAGCCATTGCAGCGCCAGCGGTGGGAGGAGGTGTCGTAGATGATGCTGTTGGCGGTCTCGCGGCGGGTGATACAGCCGTCGGGGGACATGGTCTCGCGGCAGAAGCCTACGGCGGTGAGGCGTGGCACGTCATAGCTTTCAGCGTAGACCTGTACGCCGGGTTCGGACTGGAAGTGGAGCTTGGAATAGAAGTTGGTGGCCTTGGATTTGACATAGTGCTCCTCAAAGTCGATGAGGGTGCGGTTGGCCCTGGGGATGACGAAGTTGCCGAGGAGGAGGATGGCGAAGGCGACGATGAAGGCCCCGAAGAGGTAGGGGCGCAGCATGCGGCGGTAGCGTACGCCGGAGCTGAGGATGGCCACGATCTCGCTGTTGCCGGCAAGCTTGGAGGTGAAGAAGATGACGGAGATAAAGATGAAGAGTGGACTGTAGAGGATGACGAAGCTGGGGATGAAGTTGAAGTAGTAGACGGAGATGATCTGCCAGAGGGTGGCGTGGTTGGAGAGGAACTTGTCGAGTTTCTCGGAGATGTCGAAGGTGATGACGATGATGATGATGAGTGCAAGCGCCAGCAGGAAGGACTTGAGGTACTTGCCCAGGATGTATCGGTCTAATCGGTAGAAGTTCATCGTCTATTAAGGGAGTTCAAAGAGTTTTTGGAAGTTCAAGGAGTTCAGGACAAGTATGCAAGCATGGGTGTTGTCTTGAACTCCTTGAACTCCTTGAACATCTCAAGCTCCTTATTTTAGCAGCATCTTCTGGAAGTTGGTGAGGCTCTCGAGGACGTTGGTCTTGACGTGGATGAATTCGTCGATGCCGTAACTCTTGTAGGTGTCCACCATTTCTTTGGGGAATCCGGCGAGGACGAGGCTCTTGACATGCCCTTTGAGGATGTCGCAGGCCGGTTTGGTGAGTTCAGCGTATTCGTCGTCGGAGGAGCAGAGCACTACGACGTCGGCGCCACTCTCAAGGGCGGCCTTGGCACCCTCTTCGGGTGTGGCGAAGCCGGGGTTGTCGATGATTTCGTATCCGGCGACACCGAAGAAGTTGGTGGCGAAGCCGGCGCGGGCCTTGCGCATGGCGAGGTTGCCGTAGGTGAGGAGGAAGACACGGGGCCGTTTGGCACTGTGTTCGGTGGCGAGGCGCAGGTGCTCGAAGGCTTCAGCGCCGCGGTAGGGTTTGAGGGTGCGCACCTCGTCGCCTTTCTCACAGTGGCAGCAGTCGTGGTGCTCGTCGACCATCTTGTCGCCCATTTTCTCGAGGAGGTTGGGGTATTGGTTGGTGCCGAGGATGGTGGTCTTGCGGGTGGCGATGTCGAGGTCGCGCTGTTGGGCGGTCTTCTCCACCTCGTCCTGGACGAGGCCCTGGCGGAGAGCCTGGCAGAAGCCGCCGAGGTTTTCGACTTTGAGGAAGTTGTCCCAGGCGCCGCGGGCGATCTGGTCGGTGAGGTTCTCTATGTAGTAGCTGCCGGCGGCGGGGTCGGCGATCTTGTCGAGGTAGGACTCCTCCTTAAGGAGCAGCTGCTGGTTGCGGGCGATGCGGTAGCCGAAGTCGTCGGCTTTCTTGTAGGCATTGTCGAAGGGCAGCACGGAGATGCTGTCGGCGCCGGCGATGGCGGCAGACATGGCCTCGGTGGTGGAGCGCAGCATGTTGACGTAGGGGTCGTAGAGCGACTGGTTCCACTCGCTGGTGGTGGCACTGACGAAGAGGCGGTAGGCACAGTCGCAGCCCGGCTGGTACTGCTCGATGACCTTGCTCCAGAGGAGTCGTGCGGCACGTATCTTGGCCATCTCCATGAAGTAGGTGCTGCCAATGCCGAGGTTGAGCTCAAGGGCACGTGCCACGTGCTCGGGCTTGCATCCAAGGTCGGTGAGGTGTGCCACGAGTTCGTTGGCGGCGGCGAGGCTGAAGCCCAACTCCTGCACGATATTGGCACCGGCATTGTGGAGGAAGCTGCCGTGAACGGTGAGGACACGGAATCCGGGCAGCTCGGCCTGGGCGTATTCGACGAGTTGCTTGGCCATCTGGAAGTCACCGTCTTCTCCACGGTGGAAGCGTCCATGGCGGAGGGCGTAGCGGAAGGGGTCGAAGGCACAGGAACCGTTGAGGCTGGTGGGGTCGACACCCTGCTGCTTGGCATACTCCACGTAGAGCTTGAGGAGCGAGAGATAGTCCTCGGAGCACATGAAGTTGATGCTCACAGCGTTGATGTAGATGCCTTTGAAGAGGACGGCCATGTCGTCGAGGGTGGTGATGCCCTTGGCGCAGAATCCGAGAGAGGTGGCACCGCGCTCGACGGCGTCGAGGGCTATACGGTTGGCTTCGCGGAGGTCCTGGAGGCGTATGTCCTGGCGTACTTCCCAGATGTTGTTGTCTGTGTGCTTGCCCCGGGTGAAGGGTTTCTGGCCGGGGTTGCTGTCGAGGTACTCAAGGCCTTCGAGGTCTTCGGCACGGTAGTAGGGTTTCACCTTGAAACCCTCGATGGTGCGCCAGACGAGTTTCTTCTCGTAGTCGGCACCTTTGAGGTCTTTGACAATCACCTCCTCCCATTTCTCAGTGGAGACGGGTGGGAATTCGCTGAACAATTTGTTGTCTTCCATTATGTTGTATCGTTTATTTGTTTCTAATATAAAAGGCAAAGATACAAAAAAAAATGAAAAAAGAAAATTGAAAACTGTTTTTTTTTATAATCTCATTTTTTTGTGTAATTTTGCAGACGAATAAAAAGTTATATGAGTGTGCATAATCCATTCGTAATCTGCAAGGCGGCAGCGGGTTCGGGCAAGACGTTCAACTTGGTGAAGGAATACCTGAAGCTGGCCATGGCCGGCGGCGAGGCGGGCGTCGAGAGCCGCTTCCGCGGCATACTGGCTATCACTTTCACCAACAAGGCCGCCAACGAGATGAAGACGAGGATTATGGACTACCTGGGAGAGATTGAGTCCCATGGCATCGATGCGGAGCATTCAAGGATGGGTCTACCGCTGCTCGAGGCTCTCAACGCGGAGCGTGAGGCTTCGCTGCCACCTTTCGACGAACGGTCTCTCAAGGCCATGGCCTCGAAGCTGCATGCCGCCATTCTGCATCGCTACAGCGACCTTGCCGTGTGTACCATCGACAGCTTCATGCACCGTGTGGTGCGTACTTTCGCACACGACTTGGGCCAGCCGGTGAATTTCGAGGTGATGATAGAGCAGGACGAGCTGACGGAGCAGGCGGTGACACGTCTGATGGCACTGGTGGGGACCGAGGGATATGAGACGTTGACCGACGTGGTGAAGCATTATGCTGTGAGCCGTATGGAGAATGAGCGCGGATTCGACATCGAATGGTCGCTGCGCAAGCTGGCCAAGCAGCTCTTCTCGGAAGGTACCGACAGCTATTTGGAGAGTCTCCGTCGCTACTCCATGGACGACTATGTGGAGATGTACCGTCGCTACGAGGCCGACAACCATGCTTTCCTGCGATGGATGGAATCTCTCGGAGCTGAAGCGATGGGTCTGCTGGACTCGGCAGGACTCACCGTGGAGCGTTGCGCATGGGGGAAGAACGGCTTCTATACTTTCTTTCAAAAGATGTCGCGTCTGGAACAGACGTTGCGCGCCAGACAGACCTACCTGCCCAGCAGCAGGGTGTCTGGGGTTTTTGAGTCGGCGGACTACGGCGGCGCAGCCCTTTGCAAGGACAAAAGCCTGGAGGGAGAAGCTGACCGCATAGCCCCACGCCTGGGACAGATTTATAACGAGCTAGTGCAAGGGCTAGGCGATCCGATGAAGGACTATAACACCAGAGCGGTACTACTGCGCGAGCTCTATGCCATGGCCCTGCTGGGCGAACTTGACCGCCAGTTGCACGACTATGCCAAAGAGAATGAAATGATGCACCTGTCGGATTTCAACAGGTTGATAAACAAGGTGGTGATGGAAGAACCTGCCCCCTTTGTCTATGAGCGTCTGGGCAACCGCTACCACCATTTTCTGATAGACGAGTTTCAGGATACGTCGGTGCTGCAGTGGCATAACCTGGTGCCGTTGCTCGACAACGGGGTGGGGCAGGGGTACGAATCGTTGGTGGTGGGTGACGGCAAGCAGGCCATCTACCGTTTCCGTCAGGGCGATGTGCGTCAGTTTGTCGACCTTCCCGCTGTGAAGGGGATTCCGCTGCATGGCTCCGCCTTGTCGCAACCAGGCAACTACAAACTTCAACACCTCGACATCAACTACCGCACCGCCGACGCCGTGGTAGATTTCAATAATGATTTCTTCTCGTGGCTTGTGCGCAACTATTATGGATCCAATGACTTGGCCTGTCGTATTTATCTCGGGGCGGATGGCGGCAGTGCGCCGGGCGACGAGGAGTTGCGCCAGAAGCACAACGAAAAAAAAGCTCATCGTCCGCTGGGCCATGTGGGCGTGCGCTTCGTCGACAGCGAAGATGGCGAGGCTGTGTGCCGTGAGGTCCTTGCCATCATAGACCGCTTGGTGGGTGAGCAGAACTACCGTGCCCGCGACATCATGATACTGGGTCGCAACAAGAGCGACCTTGCCACTGTGGGCAGCTACCTGCTGGCCAACAGTGACTATGAACAGAATTCCGACGAGTCGTTCTACCTACGTGGCAGTCAGGCTGTGCTGGCGCTGGTGGCCGCGCTGCGCTGCCTGTATGACAGCGCCGACCGTGTGGCTGCCGCCGAGTTGCTGCACAGGCTCTTTATGCTCGGCATCCTCAGTGACAACCATGACGAGGCCTTCCTTTCCGAAGGGAAGGTGAATCTGCGAGATGTGCTGTCCAGCGAAGGTATCGACTTCGATGCCGGTGCGCTACTGTCGACGGACCTCTATGACTGCTGCGAGGAATTGGTGCGCCGTCTGCGCCTCGACCAGATAGATGTCCCCTATGTGGCGTCACTGCTCAACAAAGTGGCCACGTTCACTGCCCGCCGCCCCCAAAGTATCGGCGACTTCCTGGAGTGGTTCGATGAACACCCCGACCTGTCGGCAGCCTCCTCGTCGGAGGGCAACGCCTTGAGGCTGATGACTATCCACAAGGCAAAGGGTCTGGAGGCCCCAGTGGTGATATGCCCCCTCTTCAAGCCTGCGGCACATGCTGCCAGCCTCTGGGTCAATGTTGCCGACCGCTATGCCCCTTACGAGAAGTCGCTCCCCGCCGCTTTTGTTACCTTGGGCAAGGACTCCACGCGTTTTGACATAGATCGTGACCGTGAGAAGGAGGCCTCGGCGGTGGACGACCTAAATATATTATATGTAGCCTTCACTCGTCCCAAGGAGCAGCTCTTCGTTGTGGCGCAGCAACCCCAGGAGGGCTCTGTGGCCGTCGGCTACCCCTCGATGCTATTCGAATATACGAAAGGTGATGCCGACTACGGCGACCCGGCTTTCTGCCACAAGGAAGAGAAAGGAGAAGAAAGCACGATTCAGGATGTCCTCATCAGCCGCCTTTCCTATATCGACTGGACTGACAAAGTGAAGATTGCATCGCAGTCGGAGAAAGCCGTTGTTCCGCTGATGGAGGAGCGTGTGCGTTTCGGCATCCATGCCCATGCCTTGCTGGCGGATGTGGAGCATGCCGGCGACGTGGATGCCGCCGTGGAGCGCTATGTGGCGCAGCAGGAGATGGATGACGAGGAGTGCCGTCGGCTGGAGACGCTGGCGCACGAGGTGGTTTCACATCCTGCCACGGCCCGTTTCTTCGACCCGGCTTATGAAGTGAAGAATGAATGCGACCTCACCGACGGCTATGCCACGGGACGCCCCGACAGGGTGGTGTTTGCCCCCGATGAGACTTGGGTGGTGGACTTCAAGACAGGCGGTGATCTCCAGGAAGAATACGACAGACAACTCCGCCGTTACTGCCGAGCCTTGACGGCCATGGGATTCCCCTCTGTCAGTGGCTGGCTGGTGTTCCTCCAACCATCCATCAATGTGCGTCGAGTGGATTTGGACGGGCTTGTTTAAAACTTTTTTAACAAAAAAATGTTTGTAATTAGATTTTTTTTTGTATTTTAGCGGTGTGAAAAAAGGTGCAAAAAACCTTTCGATTTTGAAATAAACAATTAAGAAACAGAAATATGGAACTGAAGAAAAACCCCAAAGCCGACCTTGAAAAACGCAAAGGTCTATTCTTGGAGATAGGTCTTGTGGTGATTCTCGCAGCCTGTCTGGTGGCTTTCAGCTGGAAGTCATACGCGAGCGACGACGAGGGTGGCAATGGCAGAGAAGAAGAGCAAGAGCAGCTCGAAGAAATGGATGAGGTTGAGAACACCGACATCGAGGAAGAAACACCCCCTCCCCCTCCCCCCGCTCCCGAAGAGCCTGAGCTGAACATGGATGAAATCGAAGTTAAGCAGGACGACGAGAAACTTGAGAACGAGCTCAAAACTTCCGATATGAATGACGAGAGTGCAAGTAACGCTGCGCCTGTAGTGCCTGAAGACGAAGAAGAGGAAGAAGAGAGGACGATCTTCACTGTTGTGGAAAGTGCCCCTTCATTCCCCGGTGGCGACGAGGCCCTCTACAAATACCTCGCCGAAAATATCAAATATCCCCAGTTGGCCCGTGACAACGGCTTCCAGGGCAAGGTGTACCTCACTTTCGTCGTGGAGCGCGACGGTAGCATTACCGACATCAAGGTTCTCCGTGATATCGGCGGTGGATGTGGCGCGGAAGCTACGCGTGTCGTCAAGTCGATGCCCAAGTGGACTCCCGGTAAGCAGCGCGGCAAGGCTGTCCGCGTGCAGTTCAACCTGCCGGTCAACTTCAAACTGAAGGGCTGATCTTGATAAGCATCAACAACCTATCGGTTCAGTTTACAGGAACCGAACTCTTCAAAAACGTAACATTCAACATCGCCGACCATGACAGGGTCGGCCTTGTTGGTATGAATGGGGCAGGCAAATCCACGCTGCTGAAGATTCTATGTGGCTGGCAGGAACCTGAGAGCGGTACCCTTGTCATGGCTGCTGGTCAGACGGTGGGCTACCTGCCGCAGGAGATGGTGCCCGACGCAGTGGGCACTGTCCTTGAGGAAGCCCTCACTGCTTTCAGCGTCCTCGATGACCTGGAGCGCGAGCAGGAACGCCTCACCGCTGAGATTGCCGAGCGCACCGACTATGAGTCGGCAGAATACACACGTCTTCTGGAACGCCACAACGAGGTCACCGAGCATCTGACTCTTCTGGGCGGCGGCCGTCGACAGGAGCAGGCGGAGAAAGTGCTGCTGGGCCTCGGCTTCAAGCATTCCGATTTCAACCGTCCTGTCGCCGTCTTCAGCGGCGGATGGCAGATGCGTGTCGAACTAGCCAAGCTTTTATTGCGGCATCCTGACTTTCTTCTCCTCGACGAGCCCACCAACCACCTCGACATTGTCTCTATTCAGTGGCTTGAGAACTACTTGTCAGGTTACACTGGTGCCGTGGTGCTTGTCAGCCACGACCGCACCTTCCTCGATAACATCACCAAGCGCACCATAGAGATTACCGCTGGACGTATCTACGACTACAAGTGTCCATATTCGGAGTATGTTGTCCAGATGCAGGAGCGCCGTGCCAGCCAGATGGCGCAACTCACCAACCAGCAGCGTCAGGTGGCACAAATCGAGGCTTTCATCGAGCGCTTCCGCTACAAGGCTACCAAGGCCAAGCAGGTGCAGAGTCGCGTGAAGATGCTTGAACGCATGGAGGAAATCAAGGTCGACGAGGTCTCTACTGAGAGTATCCACTTCCAGTTCCCTCCAGCGCCTCATAGCGGCAAGATTGTTGTCGAGGCACAGCATCTGGGCAAGGCCTATGGCGACAACCAGGTGTTCGACAATGTCAACCTGCTGCTCACCTCAGGTAAGAAAGTGGCCTTTGTAGGCCGCAACGGCGAGGGCAAGTCCACCATGGCTAAAATCATCGTGGGTGACATCAACGACTACACCGGTACTTTCCGTCTTGGAGCGGGAGTACAGCTGGGCTACTATGCGCAGAACCAGGCCGCCATGCTCAACCTCGACAAGACCGTTTTCGAGACCATTGACGATATAGCCCTGGGTGATATCAGGCCTAAGATACGCAATATCCTGGGTAGTTTCCTCTTCGGCGACGACGACATCGACAAGAAAGTCAAGGTGCTCAGTGGCGGTGAGAAGGCACGCCTGGCCTTGGCCAAGCTGCTGCTTACCCCCAGCAACCTGCTCATCCTCGACGAGCCTACCAACCACTTGGATATGAACTCCAAGGATATCCTCAAGAATGCTCTTCTGCAGTATACGGGTACCCTTATCGTTGTCAGCCACGACCGCGACTTCCTCAGTGGTCTTACTGACGAACTGTATGAGTTCCGCGACGGCCAGGTCCATGAGTTCAAGGGCGATATCATGGAGTTTCTTGAGCAATTCAAGGATCCTAAAGATATTAAGGCTCCCAAGGAGGTCAAAGACCTTAAAGTCCCCTCCGCTTCCAAGCAGGCCTACGAACAGAGCAAGGAGCGCGAGCGCGAACGCCGCAGGCTGCAGTCCGCTGTGAAGCAGAAAGAACAGGAGATTGAAGCTTTAGAGGCCGAGATTGCCTCGCGTGACGAGGTGTTGGCCTCTGGTGCCGTCCAGCCCCCCGAATTCTACAAGGAATACCAAAGCCTTAAAGGCCTGCTTGAGCAGAAAATGAACGAGTGGGAAGAGGCGGTCATAGCCGCCGAGCAATGATACTTATACTGCCTCGCCGGCGGCATGACCGGTACTGAAGGCTATCTGAAGGTTATATCCACCGGTATCGGCATCGAGGTCGAGCAATTCGCCGACGATGTACAGACCTGTCACCAGACGTGATTCCATGGTCTTGGGATTCACCTCGGCCAGTGAAACTCCTCCCTGTGTCACCACAGCCTCGTTCCAGTCGTGTGTGCCTGTGAGGGTGAAACGCACACCTTTCAGCCAGTCGCGTAAGCGACGGCGTTCCTCACCAGTGAGCTGATGAAGGCGTTTGTAATATTCAATATGAAGCTGCTTTAGGGCCAGAGGGATAAGTTCGGCTGGCAACCACATTCGCAGGGCGTCGTTGAAGATGCGTGTGCCGTTGGCATCGATGTCGGCAAGCAGTCGCCTGTCAAGTTGTTCGGCATTGAGGGCTGGCTTGAGGTCGAGTATGGCCGTGCAGGTGTTCCCTTCGTGCAGTGCACGGGTGAGGACGCGGCTGGCGGAGAGTACGATGGGCCCTGCCAGACCGTCGTCGGTGAAGGTCATCTCTCCGAAGAATTCCTTGCTGTCGGAAGCTTGCTGGCTGCTGACGGTGAGCTTTACGTTCTTTAGTTGGAAACCAACTAACTCTTCTGGAATATCATCCTCGCAGCGCAGGGCTACCAGTGACGGCACGGGCTCGAAGACAGTATGTCCTAGCTCTTTGGCTATGCGGTAGCCAGCACCGGTAGAGCCGGTGGTAGGGTAGGAGAGTCCCCCCGTGGCCAGAATGATGTGGCGGCAGGTGATGCGCTCGTTGCGGTCGGTGATGACAGCGGTGGCTTTCCCCTCGAAGGTCTCTATCTTTTTGACGGAGGTGTTTTTCCGGATGGTGACGTCAGGGTTTTGCTCCAGCTCACCGATGAGGGCCAGGAAGATGTCGAGGGCTTTGCCAGAGGCAGGGTATACGCGGTTGCCACGCTCTACCGTCAAAGCCACGCCGTGCTGCTCGAACCACTCCATGAGTTCCGGTGCGAAGAAGCGTCCGTAGGCATTGCGAAGCCACACGCCACCGCCCTGGCCGGGTTTCTTGGTGGTGCCGGCGCTGCTGCTGCCTATGTGGGGAAGCGTGTCGCGCAAAGGATTGGTGTTGGTGAGGTTACAACGGCCTTTGCCGGTGATGCGAAGCTTACGTCCAGCCTGGTCCATCTTCTCCAGCAGCAATACTTTGCGGCCACGTTCAGCCGCCGTGCAGGCGGCCATGAGCCCTGAGGCTCCGCCACCGACAACGATCACATCGTGCTCCATACTACTGTTGGCTACTAAATCTTTGCCGACACGTTGATATAGTCGGCCGGATGGATGCAGAGCACCGGTATCTGTGAACGGTGTACGATCTGCTGGGCGTTGGTGCCAAGGAAGATCTGGCTGATGAAACGGTCCTGCTCGGTGTTGATGACCACAAGATCGGCCTTGATTTCGTCGCAGAAGTTCATCACAGTGTCGCAATAATTGGAATAGGGGCGTATCACGGTTTGGTAGCGGATACCTTCTTTGTCGAGGTAGTCAATGGACTGCTGGACGTAGGTGCGCAGAGCTGACTCGTCCTCTTTCATGTCAAGCAGTCCGAGGATGTTCACCTCTGAATCGAAAATCTTGGCCATGGAGGCGGCAGGTGGCACCTTTTGGCGCGAGTTGGCGTTGATGCGGATGGGAACCACTATGCGCTCCAGCTGCTTGTGGAAGTTGTATCCCTGGCGTACGGTGAGTACGGGGCACGGCGAGTCCTGCACGATGCGCACAGCCTGGCTGCCCATCCAGTATTTCTCGAAGCCCGAGGCACCGTTGGTGCCGATGATAATCATCGATGCCAGTTCGCGGGTGGCAGTGGTAGACAAGGCAGGAGCTACTTTGCCATTGGTGATCTGCCAGCGCAACTTGCCGTATTTCAAGGTGGGCTGGTATTTGTCGCAGAGCATCTGCAGCTTGTCCTGTGCCAGGTTGGTCATCACGCCCAACTGCTCGTCGTTGAACAGCAGTTTTTCGCGACGCGCCCAGATGAGGATGATGTCGCTTTGGAAACGGTTGGCCACGTCGATGGCAAGTTCGAGTGCCATGTACGAACCCTCAGAAAAGTCGGTTCCAACAATGATAGGTTTCATGAGTAATTCTATTGTTTTTATTTTGATAACGAGAGTTTAACATTTTTATTTTGTCAGTTCAATAAAAAAATGTATTTTTGCACCATGAATGACACGTTGGATGGTCGTAGTATCTCTGCGCAGGAGAAAGATTTAGAGCGCGCTTTGCGTCCTTCGGGGTTCGACAGCTTTGCCGGTCAGCACCAGGTGGTGGAGAACCTCAAGGTCTTCGTCCGTGCTGCCAAGGAGCGTGGCGAACCACTCGACCATGTGCTCCTCTATGGCCCTCCGGGGCTCGGTAAGACCACCCTCAGCAATATTATTGCCAACGAGTTGGGAGTAGGTATCAAGACCACCTCCGGTCCTGTGCTCGACAAGCCTGGCGATCTTGCAGGCCTTCTCACCTCGCTGCAGCCCAACGACGTGCTCTTCATCGACGAGATACACCGTCTTTCGCCAGTCATAGAAGAGTACCTCTACTCCGCTATGGAGGACTTCCGCATAGACATCATGATAGAGTCGGGTCCTGCAGCACGCTCTGTACAGTTGAGCCTCAAACCGTTCACCCTCATCGGTGCCACTACCCGTAGCGGCATGCTCACGGCTCCGTTGCGTGCCCGTTTTGGTATCAACAGCCGACTGGAATACTATGATGCAGAAACGCTTACCAAGATTGTCAACCGTTCTGCCGGTCTGCTTCAGGTGCGGATAACTTCCGAGAGCGCCATCGAGATTGCGCGTCGCTCGCGCGGCACCCCCCGTATCGCCAACCGCTTGTTGCGTCGTGTGCGCGACTTCGCCCAGGTGAAGGGCGACGGTACCATCACCCTTGACATTGCCCGCTATGCCCTTCAGGCCCTCAATGTGGACCGCAACGGCTTGGACGACATGGATATCCGCATCCTCACCACCATCATCGACAAGTTCAAGGGGGGTCCCGTAGGCGTCAACACCATCGCCACCGCCGTCGGCGAAGATGCCGGCACTGTCGAGGAGGTCTATGAACCCTACCTTATCCAAGAAGGCTACCTCATGCGCACGCCCCGCGGCCGTGAAGCCACCATGCTGGCCTACCAACACCTGGGCAAAATCAAACAAGGCACCCAGCAGGAACTCTTCTAGAGAAAAAGTTTTTACCCGATGCAGCGTTTCCCCCTTTGTTGCCGTCTATGGCGGTGACAAGGGATTTTTTTGGTTGTGATTTAGTGTTCGTTAGCGGAAAAAATGTTAAAAGTGTGACCAGAAAATGGCACCTCGCCGTCTTTATAGTGAAGGGACAAAAGTCCAGAAACGAAAAACGAACCTAAAAAAACAATACAATGAAAAAGTTATCAACTCTTTTTGTGGCAACAATCCTGTCCATGATTGTTTGTAATGTTAAAGCACAAACCATCTTTTTTGAGAGTTTTAATAATAACCCGTCGGAAAATGCTATTCCTGCCGGTTGGACAGTTTATGGAGATACATTGACCAATCATCCAGCCTACTCACAGTATAATCAGAGTTGGCAGGTGTGGTATCCCGATGGCACAAGCAAAAGCGGCGAAGCTATGTCGGTGGCTGTCACCACTGATACCAGGGAGTCCTGTGCACGATGGCTTATCACCCCTCGTATAGCCCTTCCGGCAGACTCGGTCATGTCGCTGCTGTTCCGCCACCGTTGCTCCACCTTCGGCCAGTTCTCAGTGCTGGTTTCCACCACTGGCAATGACTCTGCCGACTTTACCACGCAGATAGGTCATATAACACTGCAGGCAGAAAAAAACCATGAATGCATCTCATTGGCTCAATTTGCTGGTGACAGCATCTATATCGCCTTTGTCAACAACATTATCCATAGTAATGGAGGTTGCACACAGTTCATTGCCTTGGACGACATAGAAGTGGCACACCTTCCTGAAAATAGTGTTGCCCTGGTCGATGTGATCCTGCCTGAAGAGGCAGTCGTCGGGCAACCCGTTACGGCTAAGCTGAAGATGTTCAACAATGGTAGGAATTTTGTTCGTGCCATTACCTATTCCTATCGCATCAACGGACATGAACCTGTGGTGGGCACGGCCAATATAGGAAATCGCTCCTGGAGGATAAGCGAAATCAATGTCTCGCTTACGCCGACCGAGTTAGGGGAAGCAACAATAGAGTTCCAGATTAGTATGCCCAATGGTGTGGATGACATCGACAGCACCGACAATCGTATCGTCAAAAAACTCTTGGTGACTGATGAACCTTCTGTCGGCATTCTCACTGAGGAAAAGGATGAGAGAGTGCTTGTGTATCCCAACCCAACCCATGGCAAAGTGACGCTGCGAAACCTTGAGTCTCTTGCCTCTGCCACCATCACCGATATGGCTGGCCGCAGCAGAAAGTTGCGCCTCGACCCTATAGGCATGGGAAGCTATAGATTCGACATCTCCTCCTTCCCGCAGGGAGCCTATTTCCTCACCCTAGTCACAGACAAGGGAGATAAGCAGACGGTTCGTTTGATTAAATACTCTGATTTTTAACAGACAAAACAAAATATTTTGCAGTGTCGGAAAAAAATCGTAATTTTGCAAATTTAAGCATTGATTATTATGAGGACACTGATTAAGAATATCAAGGAATTGGTACAGGTTGAATACCAACCGAAACTGCGGGCCCAAGGCAAGGAGATGGCGCAGATGGAAACCATAAAAGATGCCTATCTGCTTGTCGAAGACGGTAAAATCAAGGATTTCGGCAAGATGGCCGAATTGAAAGAAGCGAACGCCGACTGCGTGGTCGATGCTACTGGCAGATTGGTCTTTCCATCGTTCTGCGACTCGCACACACACATCGTTTATGCCAACTCTCGCGAGCATGAGTTTGTGGACAAGATCCGCGGCCTCAGCTACGAGGAGATTGCCAAGCGTGGCGGCGGCATCCTCAACTCAGCCAAAGCCACCGCTGCTGCCTCGGAGGATGAACTCTACGACATGGCTAAACAGCGCCTCGATGAGGTGATGCACATGGGCACAGGCGCCATCGAGATAAAGAGCGGCTACGGCTTGTCCACTGAAAGCGAGTTGAAGCTGCTGCGCGTCATCCGACGCCTGAAAGAGAACTCGCCTATGACCATCAAGTCGAACTTCCTTGGGGCTCATGGCATTCCGATGGAGTATCGTGGGCATCAAGAGGATTATGTCGACTTGGTCATCAATGAGATGATACCACTGGTGGCGGCCGAAGGACTTGCTGATTTCATCGATGTGTTCTGTGATCAGGGATTCTTTACCGTCGAGGACACCGAACGAATCCTGACGGCTGGCATCAAATACGGCATGAGGCCGAAGATTCACGCTAACGAGATGGCTGTCTCGGGCGGTGTGCAGGTGGGTGTTAAATACAACGCTATCTCTGTCGACCACCTCGAGCAGATGGGCGATGCCGAAATAGAATGCTTGAAAGGCACCGTGACGATGCCCACGGTGCTGCCGGGCTGCGCATTCTTCCTTAACCTGCCCCTCTCGCCGGCACGCAGGATGATCGATGCCGGCCTGTCTGTGGCTATGGCATCCGACTACAACCCCGGCACCTCGCCCTCGGGTAATATGCAGCTCATCCTCTCGATGGCCTGCATCCGCTACCGGCTCACGCCGGAAGAGGCGCTGAAGGCTACCACGCTGAATACGGCCTATGCCATGGGTGTCAGCAACGAGGTGGGCTCCATTGCCGTGGGGAAGAAGGCTAACTTCTATATCACCAAGCCTATTTCCAGCTACGAATACATGCCCTACGCTTACGGGGAGAATAAAGTGGAGCGTACATTCCTGAATGGTGTGGAGGTGTGATGGGTAAATGGTCTGTAGTTAAGTAGTTAAGACAAATGATTAAGGCTGTTAATATCAACAAAAGCTATGGCAACCTTCATGTGCTGAAGGATGTCAGCCTGAGTATACAGCAGGGCGAGGTGGTCAGTATCGTGGGGCCTTCGGGAGCAGGAAAAACCACCCTCCTGCAAATCCTCGGAACCTTGGATCGTGCCGACAGCGGCACCATAAACTATGGTGAGACGGATGTAAGTAAATTGAAAGAGAAGGAGTTGGCGCGCTTTCGAAATGAGCACATAGGGTTCGTTTTCCAATCGCACCACCTGCTGCCGGAATTCACTGCCCTGGAGAATGTCTGCATACCGGCACTCATCAGGGGAATCCCGATGAAAGAGGCCTCAGGTCATGCTATGGAACTGCTGGCTTTCATGAAGGTGGACAACCGTGCACAGCACAAGCCCTCGCAGATGAGTGGCGGCGAACAACAACGTGTGGCTGTGGCAAGGGCTCTGATGAACAACCCCATGGCGGTATTGGCTGACGAACCCAGTGGAAACCTCGACTCGCAGCATGCCCGCGAGCTTCATGAATTGTTCTTCCGTCTCCGCAAACAGTACAACCAGACTTTCATCATCGTTACACATAACGAGGAACTGGCCGCCATGGCCGACCGAAAAATCACCATTATCGATGGAAAAAGCTCAGAATAAACAACAACTAATCTATGGCTTGCGTCCTGTTATCGAAGCCATCGGCAGCGGTCAGCAGATAGAACGTGTGCTGCTCCAGAACGGTCTCAATAGCTCATTGCTCAATGAATTGAGAACCAAGATGAAAGAGTATGATGTCCCCTTTCAGTACGTACCTGTGGAGAAACTCAACAAGATGACCACAGGAAACCATCAGGGGGTAGTGGCCACCATCGCCATGGTGAAATACCATAACTTTGTTGACTTTTTGGAGGCTCAGGAGACTCCGGCATTGTTCCTCCTTCTCGACCATGTCACCGATGTACGCAACATGGGTGCCATAGCCCGTACGGCAGAATGCACCGGGGTTTCGGCTCTCGTTGTCCCCGACCATGGCTCTGCGGCCATGAACGAGGACGCCGTCAAGACCTCCAGTGGTGCGCTATTGCGTCTGCCCGTTTGTCGAGAGCAGAATCTAAAGACTGCCATTAATTTAGCAAAACAATATGGTTACCAGGTGGTTGCCGCTACCGAGAAAGGGGCGGTCCACTACCGACAAGTCGACTTCCGGAAACCCACCCTCCTCATTATGGGAAGTGAAGAAACTGGAATTAGTCCTGAGTTATTAAAAATGAGCGATATACGGGCAAAATTACCTATTGTGGGTGAAGTGGCCTCTCTCAACGTCTCTGTTGCCGCAGGAGTCTTTATGTATGAAGCGTTGGAGCAGAGAGGGATGGCCTTGGGGGAGTAATGGCGTTTGATAGGGAGGCTGAATAGTGTTAAAAGCCCTCCCTGCGGACTCTCGGAGTCTTTGTCGAGAGGACAAAAAAAGAGTCGTGTCATAGGGAAAAAATGTTTTTTTACATTTTTTTGCGTGTATGTAAAAAAAAGTTTGTATATTTGCCTTTGAATTGTACCCTCCAAAAAGGGAGGGAGCCGTGTATGTAGATAAGACATAAGTAACTGATAGACAAAAAATAAATAATTATTAATATGAAACTGAGATTTTTCTTGACAGGGGTGATTTTTGTGTTTTCGGGTCTTGTATCCCGTGGACAGGTGACGGAGATGATGTATCAAGGCTTTGAGACGGGAGAGACTTTGCGGGTGACCGCTAATCCCTCTACGAACATGACCTTTTCGACGGCGTTGCATTCGTCGGGTAACCGTTCACTGGAACTGTCACAAGGGACACAGGATGTATCGATGATCCTTGACACTTTGGATTTTTCGAATGACCTGACAATTCGATACATCACCTTGGAGTTCGACCACATCTGCAAGGTGCCGCTGAACTCGTCATCAGACTATTTGATGGCGAAATTGTATGTGAAGCGAGCCAACCAGTCGGACGCTAACTGGACACTTATGGGTGTGGCTTATTACAACAGAACGGAAGGCGGATCGTCGGCATTCTCCTCTCTTTCGGCGTTCAACAGATCCTCGTATTCTGAATGGGAGTCGAATGGGACGACGAACGACATGTGGAAAAGCGAGCGTTTCGACATCAACAATGTGCTGACTTCGGGCTTGAGTCCCAGTGAGCGCAAGGTGATGATCAAGTTCGAGATACGTCATTATACAGGTTCGGGAACTCCTTCGGGCAAGTGGTACTTTGACAATATCAAAGTGAAAGCCAGTTCGGAGATGATGATGAAGCCCACGTTGAAGATGGCGTGCTACCCGGACGGCTACTTGCATCCTAACAGCCGTGGCGCGTATGTTGCATTGGACGCAACGACACCATTGTCGGTGGGCATCAACCCCGACTCGGTGTATCTGCTCTACCGTGTGGGTAGCTCTCCGGCACAGACCAAGCTGCCGTTGGCGCAGGTGCCAGGTGTGGTTGGCCGTTATGCTGCGAACATTCCTTTCTACGGATACGACACGCTGATGTCGTTCTATTGTGTGGTGAAGGATGCTACGGGCAATGCCAATGAAGTGCGCTTCCCACGTCAGGAAGGATCCTGGGTGGAGTACCGTTGCATACGAGGTGTGGAGCAGCCAGGAATGCTCACTCCACAGTTCACGGGTATTGGGGCAACGACGGCATATCCATTCCCGCCGCTTGCTGACAACCGAAGCGAGTGGGTGTATGATTCCGCTCTGCTGGCAAGTGCCGGCTATGGCCCGGGTACTATTACGGCGTTGCGTTTCACCACAGGAGCCCACACGAACGTGGCAACACGTCCGCGTTTCCAAATCAGGATGAAGAACGCACCGACGAACTACGCGGTGGATACTTCTATCTATGCCAACTATCCTTTCACGCTGTCGTATATGCATGTGGTGTATGACTCGGCGTTGACGATTCCAGAGATGAATGCCAATGCGACCTTTACAATACCGTTCCAAGATTCATTCTACTATGCTGGCAAGGATATCGTGATGCAGGTGGTGTACGATGCTGATGTGGATATGCCGGCGACAAGTATCAAGACTATTGGTCTGGGAGCGGGCAATAACAACAAGAAGACGATATGGTATAACGGCGGTGGTGCCAATATGCAGTATGATATCAACAGCATTACGTTGGGCAACACGGTGGACAACTATCGTCCCGCGTTTGTGATGACGGAGGTGAAAAACCTGCCGTTGCTGTATGACTTAGGTGTCAGCGAGCTTGTGTCGCCAAGTTTCGATACCCCGATGACACAGGGTGTAGGAACGGTGACAGTGAGATTGAAGAACTTCGGAGCACTTCCTGTGAATGGCGTGAGAATCAGCTATCTAGTCGATGGGACAATCTCAGGACACCACGACTGGACGGGCAACCTGGCTGGTGGTGCCACGCAGGATGTGCAGATAGCAAACAATTTGAATATCCTTGCAGGCTCTCACACGTTGTGTGTGTGGGTTGAGGATACGCTGACTGTGGGGACGGACCGTGTCCGCGACCACGAACCCTATAACGATACCAGTTGCTCCCAGTTCATCGTCTGCGATGGTCCGATGCACGGTATCCGTCGGATAGGTGGAGCAGGAGCACACTTCAACACGATTGAAGATTTCCTGCTCGCATTGAGCCGCTGCGGTATCGACGATAGCCTGATAGTGAAACTGGCACCGGGTCAGTATGCACCATTCACACTGCCGTATGTGAGCGGCTCTTCGTCGAGTCACTATGTAGTGTTTGAACCGCAGTCGGGTCGGGTGACGATGTATTCCGATACGACAATGACGCAGAGTGAGATAGTGAACTTAGAGATGGCCTCGAACGTGAGATTCCGTAACATCTATTTCGTGCGTCGTTCAGCGTCACAGGAGAGTGTGCTGTTGGAGAGCATGGTGAAGATGGGCCTGAACTCGGTGAATTGTCGCTTTGAAGGCTGTACGTTTGTAGACAGTGTGGCAAATCCAGTGGCTGCATTACGTATTGGCTCCTTGGTCAACAGCGGTTTCTCCAATGCAATAACAGTGGACGGCTGCACATTTAGGGGAGGTAAGATAGGTGTAGACTTGAAGGGCATGGCCTCGGATGTGCGTTCTCAGAACAATACGGTTGTCAACAGTGTGTTCTACAACCAGTATGAGAGTGCTATAAGTGTGCAAAACCAGACGAATGTGGTGATTGAGAAGAACGAGATGTACGATGTGTTAAGCAACACAAGTTATGTACTGCTGGTGAGTGAGTGCTATGGTACGTCGAGAGTGATGTCGAACAAAATTTACACCTCGCACGGTGCTGGTGCCATGGGTGTGAGTATGACCGTGGGTACGTCGGCAAACCGCTTCTTGATTGCCAACAATATGATAGTGAGTGATGATGACGGGACAGCCAACCTCATGCGTTCACCGTTGAACATCATTCAGGCAAATTACACCGATGTGGTGTACAACTCGGTGAAGATGACGGCAACGAGCCGTACCAATATCGCTGCGGCGACTTTCGGTGGCGGCACGCTGATGAATAGTCGCTTCTTGAACAATATTGTAGTCTGCCTGGATAACCTGAACTATGCTTTGAACTATGTGCCAGCCCTGGAGACGTCGAATGTGGTTGGACACAACGTTTATTTCTCGCAGGGGGCAACGATGAACCGCAAGAGCGGCAACCGTTATTTCGATATGGCGGAATGGGTTGTGGCAGAGCCTGCCGATTCGCTGTCGGTGAAAGTGAACCCCAACTTCCTCAACGGCTCGCTTGTGGACTTGCGCACTTTCAGCCGTCAAGTGAAGGGTGTCGGTATTCCGCTGGCCTCGGTGCCGATGGATATGTTCGACACGCTTCGTGGTGATTCGGTGACTTGTCCGGGTGCCTATGAGTTTGTGTCGCTGGGCTACGATTTCGAGCCTGAAGCTTTGGTGAATCCCTTGCCTCAGACCTGCTACATGCCTGCTCAGACGGAACTGGTGCTTAGAATAAGAAACAACGGCACAAGCATCTATAGTGGCAGTGGCCTGACCGTGGCGTACCGGGTGAATAACGGCACGGTACATACGGTGCAGGTGACCCAGACGATTCCCGCCGACGATTCAGTAACGGTACATACAGGAGCGATGCTCTCACTGCCTCCTAACGGCATACGCGATTCGGTGTATAACCTGAAGGTCTGGACCTCCTATGCTACAGACCCCAACCAGACGAACGACACAAGTGTGTTTTCGGTGACGAGCCGCTATCATCCCGCTGCTCCGGCGGATGTGAATATGTCGGTGCCGTATGCGACCACAGCGACCATTACGCCGACGGTGGGTGTGGACAACTGGAGCGTGTATGTGCATACGGCAGGTCCGCAGAGGCCGTCGAAGATATCGTGGTACCACGACACCCTGGATGCAGAACCATTCTATGTAGGTCCTACGCTGGTTACGGACACTTTGCGTGAAGACACTACGTTCTTCTTCCGCCAGCGCCGTTCACAACCTATCGTGCGCATTACCCAGTTGGAGATCAAGCGTGGTGGCACAGGCAATAACGCCACAGTAGGCGAGACTCCCAATGCCCCCTATTGGCTCAATGCAAACCGCAAGATAGCCTTGCAGCTGACAAATATTGGTGACGAACGAGCCTGTCTTTACGGTGACTCTATCGTAATGGTGTCGACCACGGCGGGACTGAACAACAAGGTGTACCGCTTCAACGATAGTATCTTTATTGAGCCAGGTCAGTCGCTGGTTGTGCAGTATGTGAGTGGTAATTCATTGAGTCCGACGAACACAATACACACAGGCTCCACGTATACGGTGTCATACAACACCAACGTGGCCTTCCTCTATAGACGTGGAGGCGTGATGGAAGATGCCGTGGTACTGAACTCGGTTCCCAACCATGGTGCGCCCTCCTATATATGGACCGGTACAGGAGTGAACATGACGAATTCGAACCTTGCAGCCGGTATCGTGAGAGTTGCCTTTGTGGGCAATGTGAACGACTGGCGCATCGCCACCAATGAGAATCCAATGAGACTTAACTGGACTGATGAGCACTGGGTAAGGTATACAGATAATGGCTGTGAGGGCCTCTTCGCTGAAGCTAACGTTACACTGATTGCGCCTCCTGCAGCTGATGTTTCCGTTGAAGCGCCGATGTTACCTTCCTCCAGCTGTGGTTTGGGTGTGGAGAATGTGTCGGTAAAGGTGCGCAACTACGGTATACAACCGGTATCAGGGCTGGTATTGAATTACAACGCCGGCGGAGTTACGGTGACTGACACGGTACCGAATACGCTGGCTGCCAACAGCATGATGAACTACACTTTCTCCACGCCACTGAATCTGGCCTTCGCTACAGATTCTTTGGTAACGGTGACGGTGTGGGCTGATGCTGTGACAGGTGACCCTGTGCATAGCAACGACACGAGCAGAGCTACTGTTTTGTCTCTCTACACTCCTCCTGCTCCCGCGCCCATTGCAGATAGGACGATACCGTATGCCACTCGCGACACCATCACAGATACGCCTGGTGCAGGGTTGATTCCTGTGTGGTACGACTATAACGGCAACGTTGTCGACACAGGCTATACTCATGTGAGCGATATTCTGTATGCAAATGGCACGATGGGAGTAAGCCATATGGCTTTCAGTGCCCATCAGGCACAGATTGGTACGGGAACCAGCACCAACGGCAACAGCTCCTTCCCGTCGCCCTATCAGCCGGGAAATAAATATGCCAAACAGCAGTACATCTATTCGGCCAGCGAATTGCATGCTATGGGTGTCGAGGCTGGATACATAGACTCCATAGCATTTGACTTGCAGCAGATACTGGGCAATCGTACTTCGGTGGAGTTTGATGACTATTATGTCTCAATAGGTATGACGAGCGACACCATTTTCTCCTCTACTTCTGCTTGGAAGAACACGTCGGTGGTCTACCATCGTTCGCCGATGACCATATATGCTACAGACTGCAATCAGTGGGTACCGTTGCGTTTTGACACTCCGTTCTATTGGGATGGCGAGTCGAGTGTTGTGGTGCAGATTGTACACTATATTGCCACGAAGATCACTACGGGTGTGAAGAGTACCTACACGGCGAAGACGAATACTACATTGCATAAGAATGGAGACAGTGACCTGTCGCCGTCGACGATGAATTTCGTAGGTGCCGGTACCCGTGGCAACAATCGTCCGAATATCCGCTTCTTCACTTGCGTTTTCGGCTGCGAGAGTCCTGTGACCAACTATAACGTACAGTTGGTTAATATACCTTCGGTGGATGTGGCATTGCTTTGGCCCGACGGAATCGACACGATAGACTATAACTCGTGTGACAGTGTCGAGGTGTATGTCAATCTGCGCAACCAGGGTGCATCCGACATCAATTCCATGAAGGTTTATTATACACTGGACAACCTTGCCACCGACAGCGTGAATGTGACAACCACGATTACTCCGGGTTCCATGGCACAAGCATTGCTGCTGAAACGCAGAATGGCTCCGGGACGCCATACTGTCACGGTGACTGCTGCCGCCCCGGGTGATATCATCACCAGCAACGACACCGAGAGCCGCTCCTTCGTGGTACGCTTCTGCGGAGGTGCTTACACTATCGCTCCCACGGGAGCCGACTACCACTCCTTCGGTGAGGCTATCGACACGCTGAATGTGGTGGGTGTGGAAGGCCCTGTAGTGTTCAATGTCTCCGGTGCTATCTACAATGAACAGGTCGTGCTGAATACTATCCCTGGTTCTTCGTCGACCAATACCATTAGTTTTATCGGTTCTGATGACAGTGTACAGTTGATAGCTTCTACCAGCCAGAACAACAATTACGTGTTCTTCCTCGACAGTGCCTCCAATGTAACTCTTAGAAATATCAAGATAATCTCGCGTCCGACGGCAAATGGAGTCAACTATGCCAATGCTTTAGTGATGCAGAAAGGCTCTAATATCCTCATCGACAACTGTACTATCCGTGTGAAGGGACCCATCAACAATGCCAATGCCTCGGCAGTGGTGCTGGGAGACGACATTAGTAATCTCATCTTTACGAACAATGTGGTCGACAGCGGATTCTATTCCATCAAGACAACGTCGAACACTTCATCATACAATAATATAGTTGTGCGCCAAAATACCTTCAGCAACTTCTGGAGGATGGGCGTTAATTTGCGCGGAGTGACAAATGTCACTATCGGTTCGAACCGCATAGTCTCCGGTGTGACTATTGCAAGCCGCTCGCTTAGGGGTATCTATCTTGCACAGGTGGCAGGAGACTTCTTGGTGGAGAAAAACCACATCTACCTTAACGACAACAAGACCGGTGGTAAGATGGGTATAGTGCTTGAGAATATCAACTGTATAGGTTCTAATCCCGGTTTTGTCTCCAACAACATGATTGGCTGCACATCCACGGGTGTTGCCGACTTGACAGGCTTTAAGCCCTGTGGTATCTGGATAGACAGCATGAGCAGCAATATCAATGTTTTATACAATACCGTGCGCATTGAGTGTGGTAATGTGTCTGCCACGGCGCTCTATAACGAAGCTACGTGCTCCTTCTACACCGGTGCCACGGTGAGCAACATACATGTGATGAACAACATCTTCACCAACTTTGCAAAAGGATATGCTTACTATGTCTCTGAGCTGAATACGGTGACCATTTCCAACTTCAATGCCTACTATACTGAAAGTGAGCGTCCCTTCTTCTGGAAGCAGATTCGCGCTACACTTCCCGAACTCCAAAATGCCAATACCGACGATGCCAACTCGGTGCTTGACCGAGCCTACTTCGTCAGCAATGATGACCTCCATCTGGTGATGACCAACTTCGTCTCGCTGGCACAGTATACAACTGATGTGGTTGACGACATCGATGGTGTCATCCGCAGCCAGATTCCTGCACCTACGATCGGTGCTCACGAAATGGAGATATGCACACATGACATGACGGTCGTCGAGGTTACCAAACCTTATATCCCCGCCGACACCAACTTCAACTTCCCCAACAAGATGCCGCCCAATATTGAAGGCGACTCTATCTGTGTGGTGGCCAACTTCTACAATAATGGCCGTTCCCTTGAGACCAATGTGCAGTGGTATGCCTACATGGAGGGTTATGAAAGCACAACACGCACTGCCAACAGAAACCTGGGCACGTTCAATCCGTCCCAGATGAAGACAGACTCGGTCATGATTCCTACCTCCCTGGGTGTTATCAATAGGCATAATATCCGTGTTGTGATATTGCTGAACAACGACTGCTCACCGGATGATAACGAGCGTGTGGCTCCTGTGTACCTGGCTCCGGCTTATAATTTCGAGGCTGTGAGTGCTACTACTGCCACACCTCCCGCAGAGGGATGCGAGAGACAGAACTCTGTCCTCCAGCTGACAGTTAGAAACAAGGGCTTCAAGGACATCCCGGCAGGTACACCTCTGAAGATAGGCTTCCGTCCACAGATCACTCAACCCGCCAACACATCGATATCCACCATGCCAAGCATTGTCGAGGATACTGTCCCCTTACCGACAACTTTGTTATGTAACCAGACTGTCGTTCTCACTTCAAGTAAATTGGCTAACCTATATCCTACAGGATTGTCCACCAATATTCAGATTCGTCTCTGGGGTTGGTGTCACCATGATCTTGATGTATCAACGAATAACGACAGTACCTCAAGCGGCACGCTTATCCACTCCTACTTCACTCCTGCTCCACCTGTAGGCTACGACACCACGCTTGCCTATGGAACATGGGGTGCTGTGCGGGCTTCTCAGGAGAACTCGCGTCCTATCCGTTGGTATCGTGATTCCAATGATGCTCCTTTCTTTACTGGCAACAACTACAACCTCTCGCGTATATGGAACAACACCCCGCAGTATTTCCATGACTCCACCTACTACCTCAATTGCCTCAGTGATAAGGGGTGCGCCAGCAATTTTTCCGAAGTGACAGTTCATGTTGCCAATCGTATCCCCAATGATATAGCCATCAAGCAAGTGCTGGCACCCTTGGGGAGCCGTGTGTATATGGAAAACGACACTGTGCGTGTGAAAATTTCCAACTTTGGTACTTCGTCACAGACCAATATTCCCATTACTTATAGGCTCAAGAGAGGCAATACTGTGGTGCAGACCGTCACTGAGACATGTACCGTAACTATTCCGGCAGGCGAAGATTATGATTTCACCTTCGACTCTTTACTGTACATTTCCACGCCTACTCAGCAGCAGAATTATTCCTTGAGCATATGGACTGACCTGGCCACTGATGGTACCCGCAGGAACGATACCCTGCGCACCACGTATACCTTCCAGTCCCTGTCCGAAGGCACCTATGATCCTGTCGGGTCCAGCAATCCCAGTTTCGACATCACGAGAATTTCTTTCAATGAGATAGACTTCGACATGCCTCCGCTGGGACGTAGTCTCACCAACCTGGCCTCGTATAATGCCCCCGATTATCCTGTGATGCATATCACACGCGGAACATCCGACTCCCTGTTTGTGGAAATCACGCCGCTTGATGCTACCCAGCAGATAGGTCGTTATAAACTATGGGTATTTATCGACTTTGACCGCAGTGGCACGTTTTCTGACAACGAAGCAGTCGTCAATGACTATACCTTCTACAGTAACGATGTTGCCTCCTCTTTCGTCACCATCCCCAACAACGCTTCTTATGGCTACATGAGGATGCGTGTCGTCGTAGGCAACTATAACGACTTCAACACTGCTGGCTACTATCCCACCTTTGGTGTCCCCAACGATAAGGACGGACACACAGTCGACTTCCTCCTCTTTGTCGACGCGCAAACTCCCGTGGCACACGATATCGCCATCACTCAGATTGCCTCCCCTCGCAGCTATCTCATACGCGACGATAGCCCTAAAACGGTCTCCTTCCGTATTGCCAACAAAGGTTCCGAGCCTGTTTCTCAACCTCGTTTCCATTATTCTTTCGAGAATCTGGCCGGTGCCGATAGTAGTGCCAGTGGCTTTGTCACTTACAACGGAACCCTTGCTCCAGGAACCAGTGCCTTGGTAAGCATACCGCCCCATGTGTTCAATTTCGGTGTGACCACGCTCCGTATTACATATAGTGATCCGGAAGACACAATTCACTACAACAACTCGTTTGAGTATGAATACAATCGTTTCCATATTATCACCCTCATTTTGGACGACGATTTTGATTCCGGCAATAAGTGGTATGCTCCCACAGGCTATAATGCTTATACTCACAACTATTGGGAGTTGGGTACTCCCTCGAAGACAGTAATCAACGCTGCCTACTCCGAACCCAACGCTTGGGTTACCGACCTTCGCTTCAATGTTGCCACCGGCACTCGAGGCAATGTCAGTTATCTTTATAGTCCCATCATCAATCTGGCTCAGATAAGGGCCGATACCATTTCCTTCTTCCTCCGTCGCAATCTCATCAATGGTAGTTCCCTCCATGTAGAGTTCTTCAATTGCGACAACAAATGGGTTAAACTTGATTGGGATTCCGCTACCGCATGGTACAACAACACTGATGACCATTGTTTTGACGGTACCACTCCGGGTTCCGCATACACACGTTTCTGGATTCCCTGTATCCAGTCCCGCATCTCGGGTGACTTCCCCGAACTTCTCCAGTTCCGTCTTGTTTATACCACGCCGATGGGAACATCTGCTAACAGCGCCTATGGAGAAGGATGCGCGATTGATAATTTCCGTATCGGACGTGCTCCGATCAGAACCGATGCAGGTGTTGTAGCTATCACTCACCCCACAGCTCCTCGTTATGGTGAAACCATCTACCCCAAGGTGATCGTCCATAACTATGGTACAGACACCCTTCGTGAAGCAGTTGTCGGTTACACACACTATGGCACCTATATGCCAAAGTATACTACAGCCCCATGCCTCATCGCACCAGGTGCTGAAGATACTATTACCCTCACCTCTTCCTTCCTGATCACCAGCGAATTCCCAGACACCTTCTTCATTAACGCCTTCACGAAGATCACTGGAGACATCTATCGTGATAACGATAGCATCTCGCAAGCCTTCCCCCTCGCACCGCTCACCGATGACATTAGTGCCCACTCCTTCATATACCCGCTCAACAATGTCATCGCCGGAGACACCAATATTCAGGTGACAATACGTATACGTAACTTCGGTGAGAATCCCATCTACACTGCTACAGCCTCCTACCTTATCAATAACGCTGACCGTGTCGATGAAACCATTGATTTTGTTGAACTGCAAGGCGAACCACTACAGTCAATGGAATACTTCAATTACACCTTCCGACAGAGAATCAGGGCCAACATGGGTGTCATGAGACTCACTGCCATCATCAAGAGCGATGCTAATGAGTACATCTACAATGATACCATCTCCAAACGTGTCGAGGGCATTTCTGCCATCAACGACATCGCCGCTGCGGCCATGATTATTGATACTTCCAGTTTCGGTGAAAGACGTGTCCAGATTGTCATCGAAAACCGTGGTGCACGTGGCGCTAACGGCTTCGAAGTGGGCTTCTATATCGACAATAACACCGATACAATCTATCGTGAGTTCTATGGTCGTTCGCAGCCTCTGCCGGCTCTTTCCACGGGTTACCACATGTTCGAAGTGACCCTGCCTCGTCGACCTGCACCCTACAATTACATTACGGGATTCGTGCACATGGATGGTGATATTGATGCCAGCAACGATACCACTTCAGTTATCACAAGCTATTTCCTTGACATTGAGATGCTGAAGCTGGTCGTTGAGGAAACGGCACAGCCCGATTGCCGTGTCTTCGCCGTTCTCCGCAACAATGGTAATCTGTCTCTTGTCTCCGATGCTCCTCTGCAATTGAGAGCCAATATTAACGGAGGAAGCACCATCAGAATGTCCGCCCCCAGACGCATTGAGCCGGGCCAGACCGTTATGATGGAGTTCGTCGACAACCGAGGAGAAGGAATTCGTATCCCGAAGAGCCTCACACGTACTTATACTGGCACGGGTCGATTAACGCTCGGTAGTGATGGTGACACGACGAACAATATGACCAATATCGTTGAGGTCGTCAACCATGTCGAAGGTGTGCCTATAGTTGAGAGTACACTCCTCACCCTCGAACAGAACTACCCCAACCCATTCACCAACCGAACCACGGTTCCCTTCTCGCTACCCGAGGCGGCTAATGTGCGCTTCTTTGTGATTGACGCCATGGGTCACATCATCAATAGCTTTGAACGTCACTACGACGCTGGCGAACAGACTATCACCATCGACATGGAAGCCTATTCTTCGGGTATCTACTACTATGGCATCGAAGTCAATGGCGAGCGTCGCATGCGCAAGATGATTATGAAGTGATGCTCCATCGTTTCAAAGACTACATCCAGCAGCAACACCTTTTCTCTCAAGGAGAAGAGGTGTTGCTCGCCGTTAGTGGTGGACGCGACTCTGTTTGTATGGCGCATCTTTTTCAGCAGGCCGCTATTCCTTTTGCTGTAGCACATTGCAATTTCCATCTCCGGCCTGGCGATTGCGACCGTGATCAGCAGTTCGTTCGCACCCTTGCTGACTCCATGTCAGTGCCCTTCTTCACCATTGACTTCGATACCCGCTCCCAAGCCCGCGAGCATGACGAAAGCTTAGAAGAGGCCGCACGCCGCCTTCGCTATGAGTGGTTTGCTTCAATTTGCCACTCCCAGGGTTTTCATGCTGTTGCCACGGCTCACCACCGCGACGACTCCATTGAGACCTTCTTCCTCAATCTCTTCCGGGGTACCGGAATCGCCGGACTCCATGGCATCAGGCCTCTTTCAATAATAAGTATTAAAGATTTTGATTTAAGGATTGTTCATCCACTATTGCCTTTCAGCAGAGCCGAGATTGACACATACGTCAAGGAACACAGCTTGCCCTATGTGGAGGATGCTACCAATAGTGAACTTGATGCCCGACGTAATCAAATCAGACATCGCCTCATACCCCTTCTGCGAGAGCTCTATCCTTCAGTTGATGCTACCATGGCTGCCAATATCGAACGTCTCCACGATACCGAGCTCCTCTATCGCGCTTATATTGAACAACTCCGATTGCAGATGGTTAAGCACTATCCCTCGGATTTACTCAACCTTACCTTTAAAATCCTCTACATCGACCTCCCTTTGCTCCAACACCAATTTCCTATCTCCAATCACCAGTTCTCGGTCCTCTTCGAACTTCTCCACCCCTATGGGTTTAATGCTACCAATGTCGGCGACATCCTTACTGCCAAGGAAAATGGAAAGATGTTCTACTCCCCGACCCACGTTGCCGAGTTGCATCGGGGCCTCCTCCTGGTGGCACCCAATACACTACCGTCGGCCGGCCGCCATCCTAAGCCTGGCGACCGTATACGAACAAGTAGTGGAACCCGCCTCCTTAGCGACTATCTAAAAGACAAGGGGTTCTCCCGCATCGAACGCGGACACCTCCTCCTCAATGTCACCCCCGACGGATTTGTGACTTTTAATTCTTAATTCTTTTCACCGCGACCAACCTGTCAGCACGGTCGCTGGGATCGCGGTAATAGACGTAGACAATATAGGTGTTGGGAGTCTCCATGTGATTGCCTTCCAGTCGCTCGGTAGCAGACTCCACCTGTTGCCGTCCCTGGCACAGCAATAGGTAACTGTAGTAGCCTTGTTTCAGCAACAGACGCTTTACATAGGCTTTGTATTCGGGCTTGTAATCCATACGGCTTCCCTCATCAAGCTTCCAGTCTGTCATCTGCCCTACAACATAGACTCTGCGGTCCAGCATCGGTTGCGCCATGGGTAGCGTAATGTTCACCCAGACGTAGTCGGCCTCCAAGGCCTTGTTCTGTCGGTCCCACACGTTGACCTTCATACCGCCGAAGAGGGTCTTCTCGCTCAGATAGTGCTTCTTCGAACGGTCCTCTTCTGGCTTAAGAATGGCGAAACGCTCTCCACCGTATTCTTCCACCCGTAACACGTTGTACATCGGCGTATTCAGGTTACTGCAATCGAAAAAGCGGTAGGTGTTCCCTCCTTCGAAGATATTGCTTTGGCGGTAGCGGTAGGCCCATTTGGAACCGTCGTAGCCACTGAATTCCAGCCACCGCTGGTTGTCGAGCCGCCCGTTCTGCTGTACCAATACATGCGTGTATTCCTGTCGCAGGAAACTGTTGTTGGCAGATCCAATCACAACGTCTACCTCCTGACGCCGCATGATATCGGCACCGTCGTAAGGGCGCGTCACCTCACCTTCCACCATTGCATCGGCCTCTTCTACCCAGAATCGTTTGGTAAAAAGGGTATCGCCACTGTCGGTAGATGTCACGGTGAGTACGAAATTGCCGGAATGACGGAAAGCTGACCCGCGGGCAGGAATACGCTGGCTATAGTGCACAAAAGGACGCAATGTGGTGAAAGAGAATTCAATATTCTCGATGTCTCCGTATTCGAACCCTGTCATGAATTCGTAAGGCTCCAGACTGTCGCGTTGCCAGTGTCGGTCGCAGTGACTGATGCTATAACGCAGATTATCACCCTCGTCAGCCAAAATATCAAATTGTAGCAGCATTCCTTCCTCAGTCTCGCCATTGCTATTGAAAGTCAGTACAGGAGCTTCCAATACCACCCCTTCGCGAGTGAGCGTCACCGTTTTTACATCCTCTCGCCAAGTCGAGTCCGAGACCCTCTGCGCCATTGCACACTGCGCCAGCAGCACCATTGTTATCATTAGTCTTTTCATACCATTGGAATTCGTTCAGTAAGCTCTCCCTGTTTCAAATGCAAAGGTACGTTTTTTTTTTAATCTGACAAATATTATTTTTACATATTATTGTTGTTACACTTGACCTATCAACTAAATATCGTTATATCATCACCGACTATGGACGTAGATGGTACGGTGTTGGTATGGACTTCATACGGTGTTGGTACGTTGTTGGTGCTTTAGTGGTACTGATTATCAGTAAGATACATGTTTGTTGATAACACAAAACTCACATAACCAGGTGGTTATGTGAGTTTTTGGGCTTGTAACTTATTGATTTCCAGGTTTCGTTTAGAGGCTCTCGATGGCGGCTTTGAGGACGGGGATGAAGGCGTGGATGTCGTCCTCGTCGATGGCACCGAGGGAGCAGAGGCGGAAGGTATTGGTGGTGCTGATCTTGCCGGGGTATATAGTGAAGCCGTGCTCGTAGCAGTAATCGTGTACCTTCTCGAAGTTCCAGTTGGGCATGTCGGGATAGAGTACCGAGACGACGAGTCCTGACTGGATGTCGTCGCGGATGGCCTCCTTAAGGCCGAGGCTTGCGATACCCTCTTTGATGGCGCGGTTTACACGCTGGTGGCGAGCCCATTTAGCCTGTTCGCCCTCGACGAAGTATTCTTTAAGAGCCTGGATGGCGGAGTAGATGGTTTGCACGGGAGGGGTGAAGTGCATCTCTCCTGTTTTCTCGAAGTACTCATACTGCAGGTATAGGTTGCAGTAGTAGGAACGCTTGGGATAGGCTTTGGACTTGCGAATTTCCTCCGTGCGGCCGATGATGAAGGAGAGGCCTGACATGGCCATGATGCCCTTCTGGGCAGAGGCCATGCAGAAGTCTACGTTGTCCTTCTCCACGTCGATGGGGATCATGGCCAGCGACGAGGTGGTGTCGAACACCGAGATGGCGCCATACTTATGGGCCAGGGCTCCGATTTCGCTGATGGGGTTGAGTACACCTGTGCCCGTTTCGTGATGGGTGGTGTAGACAAGGGCGATATCGTGGTTTTCCCGAAGGGTTTTCTCCACCAATTCGAGGTTGGGCCGATCGAAAACGCTGGACTTGAGGTCGATATGTGGTAGTCCGTAGTACTGGCATACCTCGACGGCACGCGAGGAGTAAGCACCGTTGTTGACGATGAGAGCCTTCTTGCCCTCGGGAAGGAGGGAGTTGAGGCAGATGTCGATGTTGATGGTTCCTGAGCCTGTGAAGAGGACGGAGGTGTAGTCCTTGGGGTCGGCGTGGACGATCTTCAGCAGGTCGGCACGGAGACCATGCATGAGGCCGGCGAACTCTTTTTCACGGGGACAGATGTCGGGCACTACCTGGGCCATTTTCACTGTATCAGTGGTGGTGGCGGGGCCGGGATTGAGCAGTACGTTACGTTTGATGTTCATATTTTTATTTTTTCAGGAAAGCCATGAGGGCTTCTTTGTTCTGGATGGGCGTGGTGGTGGGACGGCCGAGGTCGGCACGGTTGCCTTTATGGACCTTCACCTCGAGAAGTACGGGGCCTTCTTCTGAGTTGAGGGTTTGGAGTTTGGAGTTAAGGGCGTCCAGTGTGTCGACGCTGTAGGCGGCCTTGTATCCGACGGCTTTGGCTACGGCCGGGAGGTCGATTTTGAGGCCTACGGTGGGCTGTCCTCCAACGGAGTCGTGGGCACCGTTGTTGAAGACCACGTGGACGAGGTTCTTCGGGGCTTTCTCGGCTACGATGGCCATGGAGCCCATGTGCATGATGGTGGCGCCGTCGCCATCGAAGCACCAAACATGACGCTGGGGCTGCGAGAGGGCGATGCCGAGAGCTATCTGCGAGGCGTGGCCCATGGATCCGACGGTGAGGAAGTCGCGCTCATGTCCCTGGCCTTTGGCGGCACGGTACTCGAAGAGCTCGCGGCTGATCATGCCTGTGGTGGAGACAACGACATCTTTCTCTCCCATGGCGGCGGCGACGGTCTGGATGGCCTCTTCACGAGAGAGGGGGTAGTCGTTCTTCTCGACGTTTTGCAGCTTGTAGCTGTCGAAAGTGTCTTTCTCGATGACCAGTGCGAAGACCTCACCAGTGCGATTCATGGCGGCGACGGCTTTGGCTATCTGCTTCTCTGCCTTGTCTTCTTCTTTGCTGAGCACCTCGTAGTTGATGCCCATGGTATTGAGGATGCCGGTGGTTACTTTCCCCTGCTTGACATGCTGGGGTTCGTCGTGTACGCCAGGACGGCCACGCCAGCCGATGAGGAGCAGCACGGGGATGTTGTAAACCTCAGGGTCGGTAAGGGAGGCGAGAGGGTTGATGATGTTGCCCTCGCCGGAATTCTGCATGTAGACAACCCCGATCTTACCAGTGGCGAGGTGGTAGCCGGCGGCAAGGCCGACGGCGGCACCTTCATTGGCGGTAATGATATTGTGGCTGGCATCGACGTTGTCGGCAATATAGGCGCAGATGTTCTTCAGCAGCGAGTCGGGCACGCCGGCGAAGAAGTCGATATTGTGACCTTTGAGGGTTTCGATGAAGAATTTTGGAGTAATCATTTTTATTTCTTTTTAGTGCCGGGAATAAGGTTGAGGATTTCCTTGATGGGCATGCAATAGTCGGCAGAGGCTTCCTGGCAGCGGTGGTGCTCGAGGATGGACTCGGCGCACTTCACCATGGCAGGGTAGGCGCTGCGGAGCATATGGTTGGCATAGATGACGATGTTGATGCCCCATTCGGCGAGTTCCTCTTCGGTGAACTGGGCGTAGGTGGTGGGGACGGCTACGATGGGGGTGTGGCTGTCTTTTTCACGGAAGCGTGTGCAGAATTCTTTGATGTCCATGCCGTCTTTGTTCTTGGAGTGGATCATGATGCCGTCGGCACCAGCCGCCACATAGGCGAAAGCACGCTCGAGGGCGTCTTCGACGGGTTTGCCGGCGATGAGGCTTTCGATGCGGGCGATAATCATGAAATCGCGGGTGACCTGAGCTTCCTTGCCGGAGCGGATTTTGTGGCAGAAGCCTTCGATGGTGTCCTGCGTCTGCACGGCGTCGGTTCCGAAGAGCGAGTTCTGCTTGAGACCGACCTTGTCTTCTATGATGACAGCGGAGACACCAAGGCGCTCGAGGGTACGGACAGTGAAGACGAAGTGTTCGACTTTGCCGCCAGTGTCGCCGTCGTAGATGACGGGTTTGGTAGTGACTTCGAGGGAGTCGTTGAGGTCGTGGAGACGGGTGGTGAGGTCGACAGCCTCGATGTCGGGTTTACCCTTGGAGGTGGAGTCGGTGAGCGAGGAGGCCCACATGCCGTCGAATTCGCGGGTGGCGTCGCCTTCCTGGAACTTGGTGTGCTCGATGATGAGGCCGGTGAGGCCGCAGTGGCTCTCCATGATGCGCACGATGGGCTTGGCGGTGATGAGACGGCGCAAGCTCTTCATACGGGCTTCGGGAGTGGTGCCAAGGGATTCGATCTCTGAAGCGAGACCGGAAGAGGTGATGCCCTTGGTGTAGGGAATCTCGATAACCTTACCGCCGAGTTTCTCCATGGTGGCAAAAACCTCATCGCGGAGATACTTGTCGGGGCCTTCCAGCCAGTCGTCGCCATGAATGATGTAGTCGGGCTTGTACTTCAATAGGTTGGGTACATAGCTCCATTCATCCTGCGGGACGACTTCGCTGACGCCGTTGATGTGCTCGACGACAGTGCGACGCTGCTCATAAGTGAGGTAGGGCAGACGTTTGTGGGTGGCTATCGCCTTGTCGGTGAAGAGGCCGATGACCACGTCACCGTATTTGGAACCCTCGTTGATGATGTTGATCAGACCGGGGTGCATAATGTCGGCAATCATGCCGAGATAGACTTTCTTGTTTGCCATGTATATGATAGTTTTAAGTTAAATTTCAGATTTTCAGTTTTAATGTTTTGTGCTCAAGAGGGGTTGAAGTTAGATCAAGACGTTTTCTTCTGCATACTTGAGGTCGTTGTCATCGTCGATTTCGTACCACTGAAGATTGTCCATCTTCATGACGTGCATGGGGGTGACGCGCTGGGAGACGTCGAGAAGCATAAACTCATAGCCGAGTTTGGGTTTCTCCTTGACAATCTTTTCATATTCGGAGCAGAGAATCTTATAGAAGTGGTTGCTGATTTTGTGAATGCCGACAAGTTCACCGGACGGTTCGATGTCATCGGCATTTGTGGAACAATTGACAAGTTCGTTGCGGTCGTTTTTCTGGACGTAATACTGGTCCTGGAATTTTGTCACTGGAGTGATGAGCATGGCCGAGTCGAAAGGACAGGTCTTGAGTGATTCGATGGCCGACTTCTCGTAGACGAGGTCGGATTCCAGAAGCACGAAGTCGTCGTCGCCGATGGCCTGGCGGCAGTTCCAAAGGGTGTACATACTGTTGGTCTCTGCAAAGCGGGGGCTGAAGACGCATTCGACGAAAGAGCCATATTTCTTGGCTAACTCTTCGTAGTATTCCTTGTGGTAGCCAGTGCCGATGATGATACGGCGGATACCGCAAAGGATAAGTGTACGTATGGAGCGTTCTACCATGGGAATGCCGTTGAAGGGGATGAATCCCTTGGGCATGACTTTTGTCTTGTCGCCGAAACGGGTGCCCATGCCCGCGGCCATGATAACAGCTGTCTTCATTTTCACTTTTTGATTTATTTTCATAAGAGCGAGTCCCACAATAATCCAGAAGATTTCCCTCACACGGCAGAAGACGCCGATGCAGAGGATCGCCTCATTACTGACGATGCCCACCAAGGCGAGGCCAATGACAATGCCGCCTTCCTGGCCGCCCAGCTGCATGGGCAGGAATCCCAGGAGGTTGGACATGATGGTGGTGGCGGTGAGGATGACCACCGACTGGAGGTAGAGCATGCCGAGATTGCCGGCGCCGGCACCGGCGAGTTGGAGCATGAAAAATATCTCAAGGCTTTGCACCATGCGGGAGAGGAACTCCACCGTCAAACTCCCGTAGAAAGTCTTCTTGTCTTGCTGGTTGAGCATGCGTATCTGCTCGTCGATGTTCATGAAAGTGTGTCCATGGCGACGGAGAATTCGGATGATAATCCGGCCCAGGCCAGGGATGCGACCTATGAACTTCACTGCCTTGAACACCAAGCCGTGCCTGTAGCCCAGCGAGGCAGCGTAGACGCCAAAAGCAATTATGATGGTGACAATGACCGTCATGATGGCGACGCCCGTATTCCACTCAGCGCGACCCGTCAGCGCAAGCACCACGAATATGGCGATGCCGACGAGCCAGAAGATGAAGTGCGCCAGGATATGCGTCATCACGTAGAGGATGACCGACGAGGTGGCGCGCTGGTTACCGATATCGCGCGAGAGCTCCATGATGCGGTAGGGTTCGCCACCCAGACCGGCCACAGGAGTGGTGTAGTTTAGGGCATAGCCCGAGATGGTGAGCTTATAGGTGCGCCATACGCCCACGCGGTGATGCTTCTGTTTGACGTTGTTGGTAATCATGCCCCACGACAACGCATTCATTGCGTAAATGATGATCCAGAGCCCCAGAATGGGAATCAGCCAGTAACCTGCGTCGCAGATACGGTGCCAGAGGTCGGCGAAGCTCATGTCGAACGAGAAGAACATCACCACTACGGTGACAACGCCGATAATGAAGAACAGGTTGGTAACCCTTTGTTTAGTCCATTTCCACTTCTTCATGCAGCGTTATTTGAGAGATTGCGCGATACGTTTGCAGAAGGCCTCGTGGCGGTGGATGGCATAGCACTCGATGAGGCTGATGACAATGATCTCGAAGAGGAAATAGAGTACCGGAATATCGAGTAGACAGAAGAGAATAAGGAAGAGGGTGCGGAAGTTGAAAACCAGCATGAAATTGAACGTCATTACCTTAAGGCTCTCGTGGTGAATTTCCTCGCGGATGTCCGCAGGAGTGTTGTTGGCATCGCCAAATTTCTCTTTAAGACGAGCCATAAGGTTTTGGAATTGAGGGGTGCGGCGTTCTTGCTGCTTGGTATAGGTGATGTAGGTCTTTTGAATGAGACGTTCGATGAAGGATGTATCGGGTCCCATCTGATCGTAGATTTCCTTTTGTTTGACAGAGTTGTCGAGCTCGGCACCTTTTTCGCCTTTGAGGAAGAAGAGGTGCACTTGGATATAATAGTCGGCGGTGCGCTGCTGTCCGGCAAGACAAATGATGCCGGAAACGGCGGCAAGGGCGAAGACGACGAGGGTGGCGACGAGGGTGGCCGTGTTGCTGTCGGCGATGCCCAGCCATCCGAATTCGAGGTCGTGATGGTTGTAAAAACGGTAGATGAGCGCAGCATAGATGGGTATATACCAAGCATAGCCGGCAGCACCGTCAAGGATACGTCCCAGCTTGCTTTTCTTACCAGTCATGCGCGCCAACTGCCCGTCGGTGCAGTCATAGACATAGGCCCAGAAGAGCAGCAGGATGCCGATAATGTTCAGCCATAGTCCGGCACACTGCTCATAGTGGTAACTGCCATGGGCGAAGAAAAAGCAGCTTGCAGCACCTATTATCATGGAGATGATAGTGACAGTATTGGGATGCATGCCCAGTTTGGCGAAGAGTTTCGCCCAAAGGTAGCCAATCGGACGTACCACATGATAGTCGAACCAATCCTCGGTTTCAGAAGATTTCAGTGTCTTGGAGACGGTTTCTTTCATGTATTTTTTTAATGTTTTTTAAATTAGTTACTAGTCTCTAATGATTTATATTCCCCTGCCTGTGACAGGGGGGATGTGCAAAGATACGACTTTTTTTCCATTGCACAAAACTTTTTTTCGACTTTTGCGTTAAGGAGTTGTTATGAAGCAACTGGAAGCATTGAAACAAGGCGACACCGTGGCGCTGGTGGCGACGGCGCGCAAGGTGAGTCGCGAAGAGGTCCAAGTCGCCATAGAACGGTTTCGTTCTTGGGGATTGAATGTGTTGATACCTGAAGGATTGTACAGCGAAATGGGACAACTCGGGGGCGACGATGGACATCGTGCCCACCAACTGCAAACCATGCTTGATGACCCTGCAGTAAAAGCCATTATTTGCTGTCGTGGCGGTTATGGGACAGTGCGCATCATCGATAGGCTGGATTTCTCTCGTTTCTCCCTGAATCCCAAATGGATTGTAGGCTACAGCGATGTTACGGTTCTTCATAGTCATATACATGCTCTTTGTGGTATTCCCACCCTTCATGGCACCATGCCTCTCAATATGGGAGATGAACCATCTCCGGCAGATGAGAGTTTGAAGAAAGTCCTATTTGGTGAGGGCGTTGATTATCAGTGGAAAGATAGTTTTTGTGAAAGAAGAAAGGGTGAGGCCGAAGGTGTGATTGTAGGAGGGAATCTCTCAATCCTCTACAGTCTGTGCGGATCACCTTCTGCAATCCATACGAATGGAAAAATCCTGCTGATAGAAGATCTCGACGAGTACCTCTATCATATCGACCGTATGATGCAGAACCTCAAGCGCAATGGTATGCTTGCCGGTCTTGCCGGTCTTGTCGTCGGTGGGCTGACAGACATGCATGACAATAGTGTCCCTTTCGGGCGCACAGCGGAAGAAATTATTATGGATGCAGTGGCAGAATATGACTATCCGGTGGCATTCAATGCTCCGTTTGGGCACTTAGGGGGCAATAACATGGCTCTTCCGTTGGGGACAACGGTACGTCTCGTAGTAGACTTGGACGGAAATGACCGGCTGACAACTGTGTAAAGAAGTCCTAATTCCTCATTTTCAGGCATGCGGAAAAAATATTTGGCCATATCGGACAGTTTTTGTATTTTTGCATCTTGTAATGTTGTTAATACATGTACCTAAACTGACAAATCGGCTTGGCTATACCCTCAAAGTGGTGTTTAATTATTTGCTCCATGCCGAGTATAGCATCACCACCGATGCACAATATTATTTGCAATATGGTGATGCAAAACTCAGTTACGGTCGTGAACGTTTGGATGACGGTCTGTTTATCAAGAGCCATCCTCTCCTCTTTGAGACTACAATAGAAGAACAGGACCCTAAAGCAGAGTGCAGAGAGGGTCAGTGGTTTCTTTTTCCAGCCTACGGACGAAACACTGATTTCCCGTTTGATCCCTTGGCGGCCATATTCTATATGGTATCGAGATATGAGGAATATCTGCCCCATCACGAAGATGCCCATGGACGTTTCATGGCATGTGACAGCCTGGCTTTTCAGAAAGGTTTTTTGGATCAACCCGTTGGGGACCAGTGGGCAAGGATGATTAAAATGAAGATTTTAGAGCGTTATCCGGACTATGAGATGCCAAGACAGAACTATCTCTTCGAGCAGACTATTGATGTCGATGCTGCTTGGTGTTATCTCCATAAAGGCATTTATAGAACCACTGTGGGATTGTTCCGTGATTTTTTCGCTCGACGTGACTATGAGGAATCCGCTCGCCGGCTCCGCGTGTTGACGCACAAGGAGGCGGACCCTTTCGATACTTTTGACTACCTTCTGGACATGTCGCAACGTGCTCCCGGGTCACACCTGTTTTTTTTCACACTGCTGTCCGACTATGGTCCGTACGACAAGCCGGCCTCGTATCTTAACCGACACATGCGTGAGCTGGTGCAGCACCTCGACGACTACGCTAAAATGGGTATTCATCCCAGCTACAATACCTTGGAACATCCGGAGTTGGTTGATAAAGAAATAAAGCGATTGGAGGACATTATCCATCGTCCCATTATCCGCAGCCGTTTCCATTTTCTCAGGTTCCGTCTGCCGATGTCATACCGTGTCATAAAACGTGCTGGTATCAGTGATGATTTTTCGATGGGTTATGCCGACGCTGTCGGTTTCCGTGCCGGAATCAGTGTCCCCTATCCATTCTACGATCTCGAGCGTGACCATGAAATTGAATTGATTATCCATCCTTTCTCTATCATGGATGCCACGTTGCAAAACTATCTGAAACTCAAGCCAGAGGAAGGATTGGAGCAATACAAACGCCTTATTGACAATGTCCGAGCCGTCGATGGTACTTTCTGTTGTGTCGTCCATAACCAGAATTTGTCGGAGTTCTATGGCTGGGCGGGTTGGCGCGATGTGTACGAGAAAATGGTAGATTATGCCAGATAGCACAGAATGAGAAAAATGCATAGATTCATAATATGATAAATTACAAGGAAAAACTGGGAGCAGTGAAGGCGTTTGTCTTCGACTTCGACGGGGTGATGACCGACGGGAGTGTGTGGACTTTCGGCGACGGTGAGACGGTGCGTTGTGGGAATATTAAAGATGGCTTTGCCATACAATATGCAGTGAAAAAAGGATATATCATCGCCGTCATCTCTGGAGCCACATCGAAAAGTATTGACAATAGGATGGCTATGCTGGGTGTTACACAAGTGTATACGGGGTGTGGAGACAAAATAAAGACCTACGACCAGTTCCTCCAGAGCAATGAATTAAGTGACGATCAGGTGCTTTTTATGGGTGATGACATCCCCGATTATCCTCTTCTGCAACGTGCAGGTGTCGCCACCTGCCCGGCAGATGCCGCTGTTGAGGTGAAGGAAATTGCGGACTATATATCCATTCATCCTGGCGGGCGTGGGTGTGTGCGCGACGTGATTGAGCAAGTGTTGCGGCTTCACGGCCAATGGTTTCACCAAGATGCAGTACTATGGTAAAACGATGCCTTTTCCTTTTGACGCTCCTGGCAGGGCTCTCGGTGTCAGCACAGAAATTCAGTCCTAACGACACAGTGACGGAATACTCGATGCATGGCACTATGTATCATAATCGTTTTGAGGGTCGGAAGACGGCCAATGGAGAAATATTCAATCACAACCTTTTTACCGCTGCTCATCACAAGTTCAAGTTCGGCACTTTGTTGCTCGTCAAAAATAAAAACACGGGTCTTACGGTTATAGTGAAAGTCAACGATCGTTGCCCCAAGAAAAAAGTGCTTGACATGACCCGACGGGCTGCTTATGGAATTGGAATAAAAGGATGTCAGCCGGTGATAGTCAGGGTTTTGCCACCAAGTTATGAGGAGGAATGGGAGGCACAAGATTTAAAATATGACTCGGTAATGTCACGTTTCGCAAAAGGAAAATATGCTCTCTCCAATCAAACCTCTGCGAAAAAGGCGGAAGGAAAAACAAAACAAAAGACAACGAACAAAAAGACAGCAAGATACAGTATTCATTTGGGTACGGTAAAGACTCATGGAGAAGCCTTTGGCATGGTTTCTAAGCTTCCCGAGGAGTACAAAGGTAAGGCATTGGTCGACACCGTCGGTGAAGGACAGTACGACATCCTTCTGGATGTAAAGCTTCCAAAAGGTGAGGCTCAGGCTCTGAATCGTACGTTGAAAAGTACTTTTCCGAACTGCAAAATGATCCCTTCTGAATAGAAAATGAAAAAAAAAATAAAAATTTTTGCATTATTTGAATAATTATTATTATCTTTGCACAATCATTTCCAAACCGCAAAACGGTTATGGGAATTGATTATTAGAGTGTATAAAAAACTAAAATACAAGCCATTGTGGCAATAGAAAAAAGACAGGGAACTAGACGATGGGCGCAAAAAATAGTGTCATTTTTCATGACAATGGTACTATTTTCCTCTGTCTGTACTGCCCAAAACGAAGGTCAGTACACCCATTTTATGTTCAATCGGCTCAGTTATAATCCAGCCTATGCGGGTAGCTCGGGAGCCATTTCGTTCACATTGCTCTACAACAATCAATGGCTTGGACTTACCCTCCAGTCCCCTGTGCCTGGTGTCAAACCGGGAGTCACCCCGACCAACTATCTCTTCTCTTTCGACATGCCTATTTCGTGGCTCCATGGCGGTGTCGGTCTGCTCTTTAACTCCCAGTCTATCGGATACCACAACAATACTACTATCAATATCGACTATGCGTTCCGCCTTTACTGGGGACCCGGTAATCTCTCGGCTGCAGTAGAGGCCAATCTTTATAGTTTTGGCTTCAACACAGAAAACCTGTATGGTTGTGATGATTTGACTGGCGATATCAACAACCCCAGCACGGGTGCTGGTGACCCGTCGGTCAACGGACAGGATCTCTCTGATTTCATGATTGACTTCTCTACAGGTCTCTACTATCAGGTGCCCGGAGAATGGTATGCCAGCCTTTCGGTCAAGAATTTGCTTGGCTCGAAGAGTGACAAGCTTCACTACGAGAACGCCCGTACACTCTATCTTATGGGAGGCTATGAATATACCTTCCCCTACAACCCCTCTTTCAAACTCAAACCCTCCATGCTGGTCAAAACAGCCGATTTCTCGGTCTTTCAGGCTGAGGCGGCTCTTCTGCTTGACTATGAGAATGCCTTCTGGGGTGGCTTGGGCTACCGTATCGGCGATGCCTTTACATTCCTCGCGGGTATCAACTGGAAGTGGGCTCGCATCGGTGTGGCCTACGATCTCACAACCTCCAAGTTAGGTACGATGAAGTCCGGACGCAGTTTTGGTACGTTGGAGATTTTCCTCAACGGAAGTTTCCGTATCGACAGTCCGACACAGAAACCCACAGTGTCACGTAATACTCGTTATCAATTATAATATTATATAGTATTTCATTAAAAAAAGTGAAAATTGAAACATTTTTGAAAAAAAATCGTTTAGTAAATAATAAAACATTGACCATATTATGAAGAAGTTGTTTTTCATCCTCGCCGCATCGACCGCTCTTCTTTGGAGTTGTCAGTCGTCCAACAATGGAGAACTGGTAGGCGTCAACGACCGTCCCTATTTCGAGGACATCGACCTCAAGGGCATGGTATTCATCAACCAAGGCAACTATACTATGGGAGCTGGTGTGCAGAATGTTACCTATGGCCGCACCCCTCAACCCCGCAAGATGCAGATTGGTTCGTTCTTTATGGACGAGACCGAGATTACCAATAACGAGTATCGTCAGTTTGTCGCAGCCGTCAGAGACTCCGTTGCACGCCGTATCCTTGGCGAGGCCGGTGTCGAAGGTTTCCTCATCGAGGAAGACCAGTATGGTGAACCTCTCGATCCCCCGATACTCAACTATAAAACGGAGATCGACTACTCCAACCCCGAAATCCGTCAGTACCTCATCGACGGGGGCTTTTATATTGTAGACATCTATCACCGTCGTGTTGTCGATGTGTCGAAACTCAACTACGAGTACTACTTCATTGACTACGCTCAGGTCTCTGAGAAAGAGAACGGTGTGGATTCCAAGAAAGAACATCGTGGCACTTCCTTCGCAGTGCGTCCCAAAGGCTTGAACAATCGCAGTTCGCAGATCCAGAGAGAATATATCAACATCTATCCCGACACCCTCTGCTGGGTTCACGACTATGCCTATAGTATGAACGAGGACTACTCCCGCAGTTACTTCTCTTCGCCTGCCTATGACAACTATCCTGTGGTCGGTGTCAGCTGGCGCCAGGCACGCGCTTTCTGCGTGTGGCGTTCCAATATGCTCAATAACTATCTTGAGAGCATCAACTATTCTCAACTTAACGACTTCCGTCTGCCCACAGAGAGCGAATGGGAATATGCTGCCCGTGGCGGCATTGCCAGTGAATCCTATCCTTGGGGAGGTCCTTATGTACGTAACCCAAATGGATGCTTCTTGGCTAACTACGAACCCCTCAAGGGCGCTTACGATGACGACGGTGGTGTGAAGACCCTCATGGTTGGTCACTATGCCCCCAACGACTACGGTCTCTACGACATGGCCGGCAATGTCAGCGAGTGGTGCCTCGACGCTTTCAACGAGTCCACTTACATCGTTGCCAATGCTATCACCCCCTACTATAACTATAATGCAAAAGACGATGATCCTCTTGCCATGAAACGTAAAGTCATCCGTGGTGGCAGCTGGAAAGATCAGAAATACTTTATTCAGGTTCAGACCCGCGACTTCGAGTTCATGGATACCGCCAAGTGCTACATCGGTTTCCGTTGCGTCCAGCCTTATCTGGGCCGCGTGAAAGGCGATAACCTCCGCACAGCCTCCAACGTTGCACGATAGAGAACAACTCTTTAAAAACACATATACACAAGCAAGTAACACATTATATTAACAGGCAACACAAAAATTATAAACTATGAGTTTCATCAATAATCTCGTCCGTAGTAAAGGTTACAAAACCTTCATGGCTTATCTTTATGGCTGGGGTGCTTCTGTTGTTATTGTCGGTGCCCTTTTCAAAATCATGCACTGGCCCTTTGCCAATGAAATGTTGATCGCTGGTATGAGCACTGAAGGTATCATCTTCTTCCTCTCTGCTTTCGAACCACCTCACAAAGAGTGGGACTGGAGCCTTGTCTACCCTGAACTGGCAGGCATGGTCGACGAAGCTGCCCTTGACAACGGCGAAGTTGAATACGATGAGAATGGTAATCCTATCGAGAAAGCTCCCATTAGCGCCGACCCGCTTACTTCCAAGCTTGACAAGATGCTGGAAGATGCTCATATTACCTCTGAACTCATCGACCGTCTTGGACAAGGTATGCAGAACCTTGCCGACAGTGCCAACTCGATGAACAACATGGCCAGTGTCACTGCTGCTACAGACAAATTCGTTAGCAACCTAGACGGCGTAGCCAGTCAGGCGGGTCGACTGCTCGAAAGCATGCAAGGTGCTCCCGAAGCCATTTCTACCCTCTCCACCATCTACCAGGAAACCGCTCAGTCACTCAGTGGCGAGGTGTCCTACGCTGAGGAAATGAAGAAGATGTCCGCCAGTTTGAGCAGCATCAACGCCATGTATGAGATGCAGATTAACAATGCCTCCACACAGATGAACCTCAACAAGGAATTCGAAGAGAAGATGAGCACCATGCTCGCCAATTTCTCCGATTCCGCCGACGGTATCAAGAAATATAAAGAACAAGTTGACGCCCTTACTCGCAAGGTTGCCGAGCTCAACAATGTCTATGGCAACATGCTGGCCGCTATGCAGACCAGAATTTAACAATTCATCCATCTACAATCAACTGAACAAAAGGGTAATAACGTAAAACAATAGACTATGGGCGCAACAAACTGTCCGGAAACCCCGCGACAAAAAATGATCACTATGATGTACCTCGTGTACACCGCCATGTTGGCTCTGAATGTCTCCGCCGAGGTCATCCAAGGCTTCAAGAGTGTGGGTACGGCATTGCATGAGTCGAACAAAAACTTGGAGCTCAAGCTCAATGATTCCTACGAAAATTTCCGCATCGCTGACAGCCTGAATAACGGCAAATACGACTCCCTCTACCGTATTGCCTTGGAGGTTAGAGACCTCTCCAATGGCATCAAAACCTATATTGACAGCATTGAATATGATTTCATCGGTACCAAAGTGGCCAGTTCTGTCAGTTACACCGATCCTAGAACAAAAAAAGAGTGGAATCTTCAGTTGCGTGACGATGGTGGCAAGTCCATCAACGAGAATGTCAAGATGGCACTCGACAGTATTGGTTTCGCCTGGTTCACTGATAAGCAATTGGAAGACAACCATGGTCCTGCACAGTATTTTATAGGCCCCGATGTGAAGAATCCCGACCCCAACCTCGCTGCTATTCAAATCAAGACAAAAGTGCTTGAATTCAAACAGAAGGTCAATGAGGTGCTTGGTTCTGACTCGGTCAAGGTACAGACGGCCATGAGAGAACTCAATATGTCTGACGGATACAACAAGGAAGGAGAACTGGTACCATGGGAAGTCAATACCTTTAATGAGGTCATCACTGGTGCCGCTCTCGTCACCCTCACCCGTCTGAAAACCGAAATGATGAATGCTGAATACGCTGTCGTTGAGGAACTCTTCAAGCAGGTGTCCAAAGGCGACAAGAAGTTCAGCAATATCGCCATGATTTCACGTCCGCGTGCCACCTACATTCTGCAGGGAGGTACCTATGAGACACGTATCAATGTAGCCGCTTACGATGCCAAGCAGAAATTCACCGCCACTGTCAATGGACAAAGCTTGACTAGCGGAGACAGCGGTACTGTGGTCTATCGCACTACCTGCAACAACCTTGGCCCACAACGTATCACTGGTACTGCTTATGTCACTGGTGACAATGGTGTTGAAGAATATCCCATCAATGATGTCTACTTTGTCGCCAAGCCCGCAGGTGTGGTTCGCCTCGATGGCTTGCAGGTGATGTATGCAGGCCTTGAAAACCCCGTGACCATCTCCGCAGCAGGTGTTGACGCACGCAGTCTGAGCCTCTCCATTGAGCCTGCTGGACAAGCAGAAATCCTTAAAGGTGATGCCGAGGGTAGTTTTGTAGTCAAGCCTAAACCCAATGGTGCCAAGAAACTGACCCTCACAGTCAACGCCACCATCGACAAGCGTACCTCTACCATGGGATCTCAGACAGTCATCGTCAAGGATATCCCCGCACCTATCATCAAAGTGTCTGGTGTAGAGAGTGGCGGCCGCCTGGACAAGAAAGAACTTACAGCCAGTACAGTGGTCATCCCAATCAAAAACCCCGACTTCTTGCTGAAGATCGACAACCGCAGCATCCGTATCATCAAGATGCTTGTCTCTGTGGGTGCCAAGGAAGAGACTGTCAACGGCCCGCGTTTCAACGAGAGCATCGCCTCCATGATTAAAAAAGCCACTAAGGGCGAGAAACTGGTCATCCAGGCTGATGTTATGATGCCCGACGGCAAACCTAAATCGGTAACCTATACTGCAACATTAAGGTAGTAACATTAAAACAACCCAAGATATGAAAAGAGTCCTGTTTACTGTGCTTGCAATCATTGCCTATTGCACAGCGACCAATGCACAAAGCATCATTGACGGCGACGACCAGCGCAATCCCAACGATTTCTATCAAAAAGGTATCGTTGTGGGAAAGAAGGCTATGCCGTATCCCTCGGTGAGAGAAAATGATGTGATCTGGGAGAGCGTTATTTGGAGAGAGATTGACTACAATGAGAAGTTCAATCAGTTCTTCTATTTCCCCAAGAATGCAGAGCAAAGCACGCAAGGCCGTATTAGTTTGGTCAACCTTATTATGCGAGGTGTCAGAAATGGTGAAATCCCTGTCTATGAAGACGATGATATGGTGAAGGAGCTTGATTTAAACGATGCCATCATCCAGCTTGCAGGTGCCCCCTATCAAGTGGAAGAGGAAATCGTTGATGAATACGGCAACCCCGTCTATGACGATGAGACCGATGAAATCAAGAAAAGAACTGTCACCAGGACCCGTTCGTTCGACAGTACCTCGGCTGTGAAAATCAAGCTGAAAGAAAAATGGTACATCGACAAGCAGGATACCCGCCAAAAAGTCAGAATCGTTGGCCTCAGCTTCTATTATCAGAAAGAGAATGCTGCCGGTGAACGCAACTACACTTGGTCGTGGTGGATCCCCATGGACGACATGCGCGTACGTCAGGTCTTCGTCAATGCCAATGCTTATGATGAGAACAACGACGTGGTTGAGCGCTCCTACGACGACATCTTCATCCAGCGCTATTTCGACAGTTACATCATCCGTGAGTCGAATGTTTACAACCGTTCCATCTCAGAGTATCTGGCCGACATGGATGCTGTTGTCGAGTCGCAGCGTATCGAAGATAAGATCTTCGAGATAGAATCCGATATGTGGGAATACTAAGGGATATTTAAAAGTAATAATAAAGAGTTAAGAGTTTTGGTTGCCAGACTCTTAACTCTTTTTTTCAATGAAACCCCTGTCGCTCATAGTATGCCTATCCATGCTTCTGGCCTTCCCGGCAGCAGGTCAGTCTGTTGACCGTAATCCAGAGGATTTTCATGTCCAGCAGCCACAGGGACATTCCAAACCCATCCCATACCCTTTTATTCGTGAGGATGATATCGTTTGGTCCACAACCCTGTGGAAAAACATTGATTGCAACGAACTGTTTAACCAGTTTTTCTATTTTCCTAGTGACGAATACATTACCTTTGGAAAGAAAAGTCTCGCCTACATTCTATGGGATGCTATGGCTGCCGGCGAGATACCCATCTATGAGGATGACGCCCTGAAGATACCTCTGGATAACAAGGCTTTCGTTGAGCGTTACACTCGTGCCGACACCATTCTACTGGAAATAGGGTATGACGACGATGACAACGAACTTTACGAAACAGTTATCAAGCCTCGTTTTTTTGACGGATCGGAAGTTTTCGAATATGCTCTGCGTGAGGTATGGTTCATTGGTCGGCAGGACACTCGGCAGGATTCCCGTCGCATCGCACTGGCACCGCTCAAAGAGACGTATCGTGTGGTGGGTGGAGGAGTGCCCGACATTTATCTGGGCAGAATTCCCATCTTCTGGATTCCTATGCAAAATCCTAGGGTCAGAAATCTGTTGGTGCAGTATACCGCCTACATTGACCCCAACAATATGGTTAAACAGCCCTCTTGGGACTGGGTGTTCATCAATCAGCATTACAATGCATACCTTACCCGTGAGTCGAACATCTACGATCGCAGTATCTCCACATATAGTTTAGGCCACGACGCCATCCGCGAAGCAGAACGCATCGAAGATAAAGTTTTCGATATTGAAAATGAAATGTGGGAATACTGAACCGTCTTCCCTCTGTCAAATCCCTATTATGATAAGGATTTGGTGTTATTATCCTGTTGATTACAAGAGTGATGTTTTTGAGTAATTGCGCCAACGTTCCAGACATTGTTCCATGTCGTCGGGGAGTGGACTTTCGAAGTGCATGTGCAGGCCAGTGGAGGGGTGCTCGAATCCAAGGACACGGGCATGAAGCGCTTGCCGGGAAAGGATGTTGAAGCAGTTCATTACAAACTGTTTGTAGCGCGAGAATGTGGTCCCTTTCAGTATGGCATCGCCACCGTAGGCGGTGTCACTGAAAAGCGGGTGTCCGATGTGCCGCATGTGAGCACGTATTTGATGTGTGCGTCCTGTCTCCAGTATGCATTCCACCAGTGTGACATATCCGAAGCGTTCGAGCACGCGCCAGTGAGTGATGGCATGTTTGCCTTTCTGTTCTTCTTCTGGAATTCCTTCCTCGTTGGGATATACACACATTACCCGGCGGTCTTGCGGCGAACGGCCGAGGTTGCCGGTGATAGTGCCGCTCTCCTCTTGGAAGTCACCCCAGACCAATGCGTTGTATTTTCGCTCGATGGTGTGGTAGAAGAACTGGCGTGCCAACACGGCTTGAGCATCTTCGTTTTTGGCTACCAGGAGTAGTCCCGAGGTGTCTTTGTCTATGCGGTGGACGAGAAAGGGTTTTGCTGGCTGTCCTGTTGACTCGAAGTAGTAGAGCAGTCCATTTACAAGAGTTCCAGTCCAGTTGCCAACACCGGGATGGACCACCAGACCGGCCTGCTTGTCGACGACGAGTACGTCGTCGTCCTCATAAACTATTTTGATGTCGATGGGTTCGGGAAGGAGTTCGAATTCATGGGATGGTTCGGGCAGGAGGACGCTGATGATGTCCAGGGGTTTTACGCGGTAGTTGGATTTGACGGCTCTTTCGTTTACGACGATGCAGCCAGCTTTTGCGGCTGCCTGTATTTTGTTGCGCGAGATGCCTTGTAGGTGCATCTGAAGGTAGCGGTCGATACGGATCATTTCCTGCCCCCGGTCGACGGTGATGCGGTGGTGCTCATAGAGTTCCTGCTGCTGCTCCTCGATTTCTATGTCCTGTTCTTCCATCAGTTTTGGATGACTATTTTGGTTGTGTGGGCGCTCCCGTCAGGAGTAATGCAGCGGAGGAGGTAGAGTCCGTTAGGGTAGTTGGAGGTTGAAATATGGGGATGGAGATCCGTATGCACTCTGCGGCCTGCGGCATCATACAGCTCTATATGGCTGCCTTCTGGCAGTCCTTCGATGTATACTTTGTCGTTGGTGGGGTTGGGAAAGACATGGATAGCGGGTTTTTGTGCTGGGGCGATGCCGACGGTGGCGGCAGTTCCGAAACATGGACGCAGCATGAGGGAACCGCTCAGGATGCTTTGTTGCCATTCTGTACCGGTGAGGTAAAAGATTCGGTCGGCGCTATTGAGACTTCGGTCAAATCCCAGGTTGATGTAGTAGTTGTTAGTCTGTTCGAAACCTACGAAAAGGCTACCGCTGACTACGACAGCGGTGTCGAGCAGATAGCGATGGAATGAGTTCAGGTTTTCGGTCACGGGGCGACGGCTGCTTCGGTCACGGTAGAGCACGGTTCCTGGTTTCCCGTTGTCAGCTTGCCAAATGGTGATGAGGAAGGGCACCTGTTCGTTTTCCCCGTTTATGGTACGGTTGAAGTAGAGGTCAAGGGCTGTGAGTGTATCAGTTTCATTGAGGTCGAAGCGACAGGCGAGGAAGAGGTGGCTTGCGGTAGTGGTGAGTCCATATCCATTTTCGGCAGTGCCGTCGTCATAGGCGTAATAGTCGGTCAGTAGCTGCTGGAAGCGGACAGTGTCGTTCTCTCTGTGTATATCGCCTCCCACACCTTCGCGGACCATGTGGACGATGGTGTAACTGGCAGGCTGTGACGACTCAGGGAAGGCATAGTCCACGGCAGGGGTGGCATGCGCCGGTGATTGCTGACAGGTTTCTGTCGGAAGGAAAGGAGGGGCGTTTTCATATCCTCCGTCGTATTGGTAGAGTGTGTCGCCAGAGGCATCGACGATGGCGTAGGTGTATTGTGTGGCAAGGTCGGATCCAAAGAGATTGACGATTCTCATGTTGAAGGCCGTGCTCATCTCGGTGCTCCTGTATTGGCGCGCAGGCATGGCTCTGTAGGATGCAAGAGCTGACGGAGCGGGGGAGGAGAAGGCGACATCGCGGAATACAGGGGAGGACAGGAGGCTGCGGCCACGGTCGAGAAGTATGTAGTCTAGATGCCAAAAGTCACAGTTGCCAGTCATGCCAGGCTTCGTGGTGACGGTCAGACTGCAGTGGTTGCGGAACCGGAACTGGAATGTGCTGTCGAAGTAGGCGTTGTCGTCGAGTTCGATGGTTACATACTGCCAATGGACTCCTGTGTTGTTGACGAGGGAGTCTACTTCTGTACCGCCACGTGACCATACGGTGACCCACATGCTGTCGGAAGGACGGAAAAAGTCGACGAACAGGGAATCTTCTGCTTCAGGAGTGTCGCCCACACGTTCCCATAGGTTTCCTTCTCCTCCACCAGGGAGATAGTAAAAGCTTAGTATCAGAGAGTCGGCTGGTGAAAACCCATCGAGTTTGATAGGGAGAGAGGTCAGTGTGTCGGCAGTGAAAGGGGCGATGGATGCATGAGGATAAAGGTGCCCCGACTGGTCTATGGCGTCTAATGTCACCACTCCGACAGTGGGAGGCAGGAGACCTGCTCCGTCATCCACCGTGGCGCCGCCAGAAGGCAGGAAGTAGGAGATGGCTCCATGGCTAAAGTCATCGAAGAAGGGTAGGGTGACAGTTTCCCCTGGGGTTTTCTGTACCTTAGGGGTCGGGGGGACAGACTGCAAAGGAAGCAGTACCTCTTGTGCTGATACGAGAGGGTAGAGTGAAAGGTGGAAACTCAAAACCACAAATGCACGTATGAAACGGCCTACCATAAATCGTTGTCGTCAATGTCGATTTCAAACTCTTCCGGATTGGGAAGCTCGGGGTCTATGATAATCTTGCTCGAGTCGACCTTGAAATCCGAAATCATCTTTTCTATGTCTGTGGCAGAGGCATCGATGTACCACAGCTCTATTGCAGTGCCGAAGGGGTGTTTGTTCACTCCCGTGTATTCGGGCTCCTGCCGATAGACTACAGCCGTGGCTCTGTCTTTCACGCCGTCGAAATGTTCTCTGCCGACATTTAGCGAGAGGGTGTAAATGTCGCGGCGGGCTTGGGAAGAGGTCTTTCCGAGGACAAAGGGGATGGTTACGCCACCGCTCCCGTCACCATTGCCGACGATAAGGTCGATAACTGTCCCGGGAGCCACTTTCTGACCGGCATAGATGGCTCTGCCGCCGGACTGCTGCTCCTTGACGTTATTCTTGAATGGGTCGTCAACAAAGGTTAGCTTGCCCATCTTCAAGCCTGCGTTGTATATTTCTGAAACAGCCTGGCGAACAGAAAGACCTGTTAATTCCGGCATGATGATGTCGGCAGCGTTCGCCGCTGACACGGAGACATACACCTTGCGACCTTTCTTGATCATAGTGCCAGCCTTGGGATCCTGCGTCAGTATGACACCGGGTTTTACATTGGCTTGGTACACTGAGTCCAGTATGACGAACTCAAGATCCAGGTCGTTGTCCGACATGGCTTCGCTGATCGTCCTGCCTTCTGTGCTGTCAGTCATTGCAAACTGTGGCATCTCAAACTCTTTCCCCTGACGGGCATAGATTTTAATAAACAAAGAGATGAAAAAAATCAGGATGATCGAAATGGCAATCATCAACAACACATGCTGCACCCAAGGATGCTTTTTGAAAAACTGTTTTATCTTCTCCATTACAAGAATAACGTAATAATGTTTTATTTATTGTCCACCAACTCACCTATGAGGGTTGCTGCCGTGCAGGCCGTTACCTTCACTTTGCGGTAGCTTCCTGGAACGGCATTCCCACGGTCGAACACAAGCACTTTGTTCTGGCTGTTGCGGCCGAAGAGCTGTTGCCTTGAGCGGTGACTCTCACCTTCCACCAGCACCTCGTATTCTCGCCCCACCTCGTGGCTGTTGTTCTTTAGGGCGATCTCGCCCTGCAGGGCGATAATCTCGTTCAAGCGACGCTTTTTTACCTCTTCGGGGATGTCGTCGGCCAAATGTTTCCAGGCATAGGTGCCCTCTCGAAGCGAATACATGAACATGTAGGCATAGTCGTAGCGAACCTTGCGGAAGAGCTCCAGGGTGGATTGATGATCCTCCTCTGTCTCAGTACTGAAACCGGCAATGACGTCGGTTGTGATGGAGCAGTCGGGTAGATGGCGACGGATAGCAGCCACTCTGTCTAAATACCACTCCACAGTGTATTTCCTGTTCATCAGTTTCAGCATTTTGTTGCTGCCGCTCTGCACCGGCAGGTGGATACACCGGCAGATATTGTCGTGTCGCGCCATGACTTCCAGCAATTCATCGCTCAGGTCTTTAGGATGCGATGTAGCAAATCTTACCCGCAGTCGAGGGTCGATCTCCGCCACCTGTTCCATTAACTCCGGAAAACCGACAGTGCAGTCCTGCACTCCCCAAGAATAGCTGTTCACGTTCTGTCCGAGCAGCGTCACCTCGCGATAGCCCTGTTCGAAAAGGTTTCGTGCCTCGCGAACAATGGTCTCGGGGTCTCGCGAGCGCTCCCGTCCACGGGTGTAAGGTACCACACAATAGGCACAGTAGTTCTGGCAGCCACGCATGATGCTGATGTAGGCGGAGATGCCGTTGCCGGCCAGCCGCACGGGCTCTATGTCATCATAGGTCTCCGTAGTGCTTAGCTCCACTTCGGCTGCCCGTTGGCCCTTTCGAACCTGAGCCAGCATCTCGGGTAACCGGCGGTAGGCGTCGGGTCCGCAGACAAAGCTCACATTTTCTTCCTCGGTCATCAAACGACTCTGGAGGCGTTCGGCCATACAGCCCAGTACACCGATGCGCAGCTGGTGAAGACGTCCCTGCAAGGCCCGTAGTTCACGCACACGATGGCGCACCCGTTGCTCCGCATTGTCTCGGATGGCACAGGTGTTTATCAGGATGAAATTCGCTTCTTCAATCTCTGTCGTCAAGCCGTAGCCCGCCCCCTGAAGTATGGAGGCAATAACCTCGCTGTCAGCAAAATTCATCTGACAGCCATAGGTCTCTATATACACCTTTTCCATAATCTATACCAAAACGTCACTACTACCCCTTTTATTGTGTGCCAATCCAAATGATAGCTAAAATCCTCCATGTCGTCTCTTGTAAGAAATACCATTTGGGTAGAGGAAAGGCATGCCACTATTTATCTATCTTGTCAGTTGTCCTCTACGGCGCCCTTGATTTGTACCTGCGTGATGCCTTCGTCAATCACTGGCTGTACCAAGGCTTTCATCTCATTAGGAGAGAATTTTTGCAACCCTTGCATGGGGGTGGCGCGGTCAATAGTGTATACCATCCACTCGCGGGGACGCAGCAGGCGGACGATGTCCATCATGGGCAAGATGACGTCGGGGGCCGAGGAGTCGAACCCATTGCCACGCAGCATGCAGGTCTGGAGGACGAAATTGCCCTCGAACAGCTTTAAAGCCTCTATGACGCGAGCGATATCATAGCCAGGGGCAGGCATATTGATCCTTTCTATCAACTCGTTGGTGGGCGCATCGATTTTCATGATGGGGTTGTCGACCTTTCGCAAGGCGTTGAAGACTGCAGGGATATGAACACGCGTGGCGTTGCTGAGGACGCTGACCTTGGCCTGGGGATAGTATTGGTCGCGTAGGCGAAGGGTGTCGTCGATGATCTGCGGGAATTCGGGATTGAGCGTTGGCTCGCCGTCGCCGCTGAAGGTGATGCTGTCGACGGGCGTGCCTGCTTTTGCAAGCTTCGCCAGCATCCGTTCAAGGTCGGAACGGACTTTCTCGGCGGTGGGGAGCACGGTGTCGTCGCGGCCGTCGCGGTTCCAGCCGCACTCGCAGTAGATGCAGTCGAAGTTGCATATCTTGCCCTTCTCTGGCAGGAGGTTGATGCCGAGCGAACTGCCGAGCCGCCGGCTGAATATGGGTCCGAAAACGGTTTCTTCTCGAATCATGATCTCTGTTTTACTTATTAAATCTAATAACACATTTGTTATTTTTTTATTGTGTTAGCCTCGTTTCTTCCGTCACAAAAAAGATGTCTGACGACGTTAAGGCTTGCAGGTATCGGGAAAAAGATGTATTTTTGCAACCGATTCAGATGTCATCCGATTGAATAGAAGAAACATTGTCAAAACGTTAAAACAGGAACTGCTTTTTTATGAAACACACCATCATCATCTACGGCAGCCAGTATGGCTCAACGAAACGCTATGCAGAACGACTGGCGGAGACAATGAGAGCGGAATCCGTCGCCTACACAGAGGCCGGGGACCTGTCTGGCTACGACCGCATCGTCTATCTGGGCGCTCTCTATGCCGGTGGAGTGACGGGGCTGAAGAAGACCGTCGGCAAGATGGTACCTCGCCAGGAGCTGATTGTCGCCACCGTCGGCCTGGCCGACCCCTCGGCACCTGACAACATCGCCCACATCCGCCTCTCCCTCAAAAGCCAGATACCCCCACATTTCTATGACGAAAGCCGCATCTTCCACCTCCGCGGTGCCATCGACTATAAACACCTGGGGATGAAACACCGCGTGATGATGTCGCTGTTGCATGCCAAGGTGGCGAAGATGCCCATGGAAGAACTCAATTCCGAAGCCCGGGCCATGCTCGACACCTACGGGCAGGTGGTCGACTTCGTTGATTTCGACATGCTGAATCCATTACTTGATGCCATCCAGACATCCCAGCCATCCACCATAGAACCCAAGAACCATGGAAACTGAACGGATAGTGCTGCGCCCATGGCGCGACGACGACGCGGAAGCGCTTTTCAAATATGCCTCCGACCCCGAGGTGGGACCCCGTGCCGGATGGCCGCCACACAAGAGCGTGGAGGAAAGCCGCGTAATCATCCGCACCCTCTTCAATAGCGACCATATGTGGGCCATGGAGCTGAAAAAGACAAGTGAGCCCATCGGTTGCATGGGCTACTTCGTCCACGGCGAGAGCAACATCGATATCGGCGAGAACGACGCCGAGGTAGGCTACTGGGTGGCACGCCCTTACTGGAACCTGGGGCTCTGCACCGAGACTCTGCAAGTGCTGATTGACTACTGCTTCACCGTCAAGGGTTACGACACCCTCTGGGCCGACTACTTCCCTGAGAATCCTGCCTCCGGCCGGGTGATGGAGAAATGCGGCTTCCGCGACACTGGAGAAATCAACCGCTGCAGCCGACTGCAACTGGGCAGCGACCGACCGGTGAAAATCATGAAACTTTCCCAAATAATCCGACCCAAGTCAAGAAAAAGCAAAACATAATACAATAAACATACATTATCAGCGTTTTACATTCAATACTTAAATACATCAAACCTTCAAAACAGCGTGATAAATTTGTGATAAAAACAAGTAAAATACTGAAAAAAACTCAATAATCAGCACTCGTACAGCCCACTAAAAACAAGGTCTAAAGTAATGAAAAAACAAATAATATGACAACAAAAAAGCCCCTGCATTGGGGCTTCTGTGTGGTCTGTGGGAGATTCGAACTCTCGACCTCTTCCGTGTGAAGGAAGCGCTCTGAACCAACTGAGCTAACAGACCGTGGGGTTGAAAACGGGTGCAAAAGTACAAAGAATTTTAGAACTGACAAAATTTTTCTTTCCTATGTCAAAAAAAACACCATGGCTACTACTCTCTCAAATCAGCGGAACCGTTTGGTTTGCAGTGGCATTGATAGCTGTTTTGGCCTTCGTGTTTTTTTTCTTTCCTCAGCGTCGAAATTCCTCGTCACAGCACTACGAAGAGCAAAAAAATATAGCAGAATTGCAGAAAAAAGAGGATTCTGTCTACCTGTCGCGCCGTGCAGATGACGGGCTGCGGAAACAGCCTGTTCATTCCTCACGCACTCATTATCAGCGTTCCGACACCATACTTGCCGACCGCAGTCGTTACTATACTACGACGCCTCCTCCCGCTACACGCCAGCCTCTCAGGGTGGAACTCAACAGCGCTGACACCACCACCCTCCAGCTTCTCCATGGCATTGGCCCCGTTTACGCCCGCCGGATTGTCAACCATCGTGACAAACTAGGAGGCTTCATCTCTTTGGACCAGCTCCTCGAGGTCAACGGCTTCACTCCAGAACTCCTCGACCACATCCGCCCGTACCTGAGCGTCGACACTGCAGGACTACACAAAATCGATGTCAATACGTTGACTCTCAAACAGCTGATAAGGCATCCCTATATGGAATACTATTTCGCTCGCGACCTCGTCAACCTACGCGCCCGTGGCGTTGTTTTCCGTTCGTTCGACGACCTCCGTACGATCCCTTCGGCATCCGACACCCTCATCGACCGACTCCTCCCTTACCTCGACTTTTAAGATGAAAAACAAAAAAGACAGCCTTTGAGCTGTCTTTTGGTGATCTGCACAAGATTTGAACTTGTGACCTCTTGCCTGTCAAGCAAGCGCTCTAAACCAACTGAGCTAGCAGATCGTCTTTCGAAATCGGGTGCAAAAGTACAAACATTTTTCGAACTGACCAAATTATTTCAAAAAAAGTTGTATTTTTGTAGACAGAAAGCAACTCATAATACAATATAAACAACTGTATAACAAACTTTAATCTTTAAACTTTAAACTTTAAACTTTTTTCTTTTTATGGCCGACAACTATCTCGAAAAAAGATATGAAGAAACCCTTGGAAGTGGAAAAATCAGGGTGCGTCGCATCGGTCATACCGTTGACGAACTGCTGCTGAAAAACCGTAGCACGCGAGGTTATAAACAGGCCTACCATGTGAGCCTCGCCGAACTGGAGCGCATCACGGCTGTCTGCAGTCGCATCCCCTCGGCACGCAACCAGCAGGTGTTGAGGATGAGGCTGGTGACCCATGACGGCGGTGCCGACAGGGTGCTGCCGCTCATCAAGATGGGCGCCGCTCTCCCTGAACTGCATCTGCCCTTCCCCGGCACCGAACCCGAGGCCTTCATCGTTGTCTGTTCCGTCGTCGAGGAGAACCCGATGGTGGACATAGACCTTGGCATTGCTGCGCAGAGCATGCTTCTCAAGGCCGTGGAAATGGGACTCAACGGTCTGATTATCGCCGCCTTCAACCGTGCCAAGCTGCAAGAGGCCCTAGGCCTGCCTTTCACGCCGTTGCTGGTGCTGGCCATCGGCAAAGGGGACGAACGCATAGAGCTTGCGCCGATAGCCCCCGACGAGAGCCATGCCTACTACCGCCGCGACGGTATCCACTACGTGCCTAAAATCCGCGCCAAAGACCTCCTTCTATAGCCCATGAGGAAAGCTCCCCTGCTGCCCATGGCTTTGACCTTGATGGCTGGTGTCGCCATCGCCGCTCCTGCCACCGCTCCGTCCCCTTGGTTTTGGGTGGCTCTGTTGGCTGCATCGGCCATCGTTGGAGCTCTTGTGCTGATATTGCGGAAAGACTCCTCCCGTCCACTCCTCACCCTACTCTTGGCACTCTCTTTTGTGGCCATCGGTGCCCTGCGCTGCCTCCCCGAGGCTCCGGACCACGATCCAGACCACTGGACCCGCCTTGCAGGAAGCCCTTCCTACTTTTCTTTGCGGCTGGCTGAGAGCCCTGTACCTCGTCAGCGTAGCTGGAAAGCCGATGCCGAAGTGCTCGCAGTCGACGGCTGCGAGGCCCACGGCACCCTGCACCTCTTCCTGCGCAAGGACAGCACCGCCGCCACCCTGCACTACGGCGACAGCCTCACCCTCCACGGCTATGCCGACATCCGGCGTGGCACACTCTATGTCACCTCCGACCACTACCTCGTCGTCGGCCGTGACAGTACCTCGCTTCGTGCTTGGAGCGAACGTCTGCGTATGCACCTCGTGCACCGCATGCAGCGTGGCCCTTTGGAACACCGCCATGCCGGCGTGGCCGAAGCCATGACCCTTGGCTGGCGCGGTGACCTGGAGCCAGACCTCCAGGCCCAGTTCCGCGCATCGGGCATCATGCACCTGCTCTGCGTCAGCGGTCTCCATGTAGGCCTGCTGTCCGTCATGGTGGGATGGCTCTTCTTCTGGCTCGGCGAGGAACGGCGCGGACGTGTCCTCCGCGGAATCCTGCAGCTGCTGGCACTCTGGGGCTTCGCCTTGCTCACGGGATTGGCGCCTGCCACTGTGCGTGCGGCACTGATGTTCAGCCTCTTTGTCGTCAGCCACATGATGGGGCGCCGCACCGACTCGTTGAACCTGCTGGCCCTCGCCGCCATCGTTATGCTCATGGCCGATCCATTGCTGCTCTTCGATGTCGGCTGGCAGCTCTCCTTCAGTGCCGTCGCCGGCATCCTCATGGCCAGACCTGTGATAAATATTTTCCACAACCCCTTATGGCAGGTTGCCCTAGTCAGTCTCGCCGCCACCCTCGCCACCCTGCCCATCACCATCACAACCTTCCACACCTTCCAGCCCTACTTCCTCATCGCCAACATCATCATCGTCCCTCTTGCTGCCCTTATCCTCGCCCTCTCGCTGCTCTACATGCTCTTTCCCTGCCCGTTCTTTGCCTCGCCGCTGTGGTGGCTGCTCGAAAGCAGCGACCGTCTCACCGGTGCTGTCGCCACCCTGCCCGGCGCCACCGTCGACGGCCTCTATCCCTCTCCCTGGGCCACGGCACTCCTTGCAACGGCAATTTTTTTGCTCTTCGTCGCAATAAACGCTATCCTTCGCCGTTACCAACAGAGAAAGAACCAACCCTTATGCTGAACGACACTTACCAATGGGTGGCCTTGTACACCAACTCACGTGCCGAGAAGAGCACAGCACAGAACCTGCAGAAGGCCGGCATTGAGGTCTATCTCCCTCTGCGGCGCAGGCTGCACCGCTGGAGCGACCGCTGGAAAAGTGTCGAAGAACCGCTCATCAGATCCTACCTTTTCGCCAAGATACGCGCCAGGGATGTCGTCCCCGTGCGCCACGTCGCCGGCGTGGTGACCATTGTCTCGTGGCATGGTGTCCCCGCTGTCATCCCCGACAAAGAGATGAACGCCATGAAGCGTCTGGTGGACTCCGAGAACGAAATCTATGTGAAAAACAGCTCGCAGCTGAAACGCGGAGCCATGGTGCGCATCATAGAAGGTCCTTTTGTCAACATGGAAGGCATGCTTGTCAGCGAGTGCGAGGACGGCAACTTCTGCATCAGCATCTCGGGTCTTGACTTCGCCTTGGTGACCTCCATCGAAGGAAGCCTCCTGACACCTATTGGTGACACTTCTGAAAAGCCGAAAGGCATCTGGGAAAATAGTTAAATTCCGTTAAATTTCATATAAAAGTATGGTTATCAGCCGGATAACCATACTTGTATAATATAATAGTCTTATTTTCAGCACTTTGTTGATAAAAAAGACGTATCATTGCCGTACCAACACCCTACCAACACCGTATCAACACCGTCCATAGTAGGAGTTGGTAGGGGGATGGTAGGGTGGTGATAAGGTGATGGTAGGAGGTGATGGGGGAGTGGGTGTGTAACATAAAAGGTGATATTTTCTTTTCCGGTACAATATTTTCTGTCGGGGAGCGTTTTCAAAAGGAGAAAAAAAAGACTGTCATGAAACGTTTTATTACTGTATTGACACTGATGGCCATGGCCTATGGTGCCACGGCACAGCTGAAGCCGCGTGCCGACGCTTTCCCACCGGTGGAGGAGGAGCTGGGCGCCAAGGCGTTGACTATGGCAACGACAGTGGAGGAGATGGCAGGCTGGGACCGCTATCCCACCTACGACACCTACCTTGAGATGATGCGCCGCTGGGCCGAGGCCTACCCAACGCTGTGCCATGTAGATACCATTGGCACCAGTGTGCAGGGGAGGCTGATTTTGAGCATGTATATCGATCCGCAGACCGACGCCGACCTCTATCGTCCCGAGTTCTTCTATTCGTCGACCATCCATGGAGACGAGGTGACGGGTTACGTGATGATGCTGCGGCTGATCGACACGCTGCTGTCCAGCTACGGCACCAGTCCCGACCTCACCGCGCTGATGGACCGAACCCGCATCAGCATCAACCCCCTGGCCAATCCCGACGGCACCTACTGGCGCGGCAACAACACGGTGCAGGGGTCGCGGCGCTACAATGCCAACAATATAGACCTCAACCGCAACTACCCCGACCCGTTCTCGACCGCGGCGAAGAGCATGCCGCAAGAGAACCAGGCGATGATAGACTATTTCACGGCGCACCGGTTCCGTCTGAGCGCCAATCTGCACGGAGGTGCTGAGGTGATGAACTATCCGTGGGACAGTTATCCTTCCTACCTGAACCCGCATCCTGCGGCGGAGTGGTGGGAGGATGTATGCCGTCGTTTTGTGGACACGGCGCGTGTGTATGGCAGCAGCCATTTCAGGGACGTGACGGCCAGCGGATACACGGCGGGTGGCGACTGGTATGTCATCGGCGGCGGCCGGCAGGACTATGTGAACTACTACCACGACTGTCTGGAGATGACGATGGAGATTTCCTCGCAGAAGACTCTCAGCAGCGACAGGCTGCCGGAGTATTGGCATTTCCTGGCGCCGTCGTTCATCGGTTATATCGGAGAGATCCACTCGTTGCCCGGCAGTGTGGATGTGCCACTGGTCGAGGGTAGACGCCTGACGGTTTTCCCCAATCCAGCCGTCGACCGCGTGACGGTGGCGGGACTCCCGGAGGGTTCTCAGATAGAGTTGCTGGACTTGACGGGACGCAGGGTGCCGCTGACGGTGACGGAGCGGCATGACGGCACGGCAACCCTCGACTTCGGGAGCCTCAAGCCGGGTCTTTATCTGCTGCGTACTCCGGAAGGAACGGCCAAGATGGTGAAACGTTGAAGGCTATTCCACGTCGCGGACCGGACGGACGGATTGGCCGTAGTAGTTGTAGATGCCAGGGTCGTTCATCACGGAAAGTCCGATGGTGGCGTCGAAAGTGATATAGGAGGCCTTGCTTGTGGAACGGAGGAATTTTTCTGTCCAATAATAGCAGTTGTTCACACCTTGTCTAGTCGTAGGATCCCTGAATCCGTTTGATGGAAGGAAGATGGCTCCCGCCACTTCCATTTTTGCCCATTTTTCTACATCGTAGGTGTTGTTAGTCACACCGCTTACGAAAGAACAGCCGGAAGGAAGCGTCCAGTTGTCTGGCAGCAGTACCAGACCTAGAGTGCCGTTGACTGTTCCCAGACCTATACGGGAGGGGTGGTTGTTTTTGATGTAGGCCCACTCGTCAGCCGTCAGGATACGCCAGAGATGGGTAGCGTTGCCCCCGTTGATGATGGCGTTGTGCCAGCCCCAGTCGTACTCTGTCTTGCTGATATCGTTGGTGCCGGAGGCAGGTGTGTAGCGCGATGCAGTATTGTATTTGTTATATGGTTGCTTGCTGTCGTATCCGCTAGTGGCGAAACCGAAGAGGTCGATCCATTCTCCGGTATTGTTGTTGTAGTAGGAAATGTTGTACGTGGCGTTGTCGTATTGGTGGAGGGCGAAGCGCCATTGGGGTGAGGAGGAGGAGCAATAGTACTGCAGGTTGCCAGGGGCGAAGCGCACCTTGTCGCCAAGGTCGTTGATGGTGAAGACACCTCCGAAGGAGGCCAGTGCGAAGGCCAGCTGCCGGCGTGCCAGTGGTCCGCCGGTGGTCTGGGTGCGGCTGAAGGTGTACTGCATCAGGGGTTCGTCGGCGTTATGGGTGGCCACGGTAATGGAGAAGTGGTTGCCGTCACCGACAGGGAGCACGGGGACCTGCACACGGGCGGTGTCGCCGCTGGCGACGGTGAGGGTGGTGCCTCCGTTGAAGCGCACTACGACACGGCGGTCGGCGGCAGAGGCGGGACTGCCATTGGGGAGCACCGTAAAGTCGCCGTCGAGAGAGAGGGCGAGGGAACCGCTGAGCTGGTAGCTGTCACTGCTGACCACTATGCTGTCGACCATGATATCAATGCCGAAGTTGTTGGCCACCTCCACGGTGACTGCCGCAGTGAGGTGACGGAAGAAGAGCCGGTCGCCAGAGGTGCCGTAAGCCGCCATGGGCAGATCTAGGGCTTGGAGGCCGTTGTGGGTTCGGTATACGTAAACCGAGGGGATGGCGACGTTCACGTCGGTGCCTGTCAGGGGGGCGCTGGCATTGAGGGTGTTGGGATAGAGTGCGCGGTAGATGCCGTCGGCGGGCTCGTCGACATCGGAAACCCATGCTCCGGCATCGGAGACGTGAACGGCGAAGTCGGCACCGTTGATACGCACTGTCTCGCCGTCGATCCAGTAGGATGAGGCATCGTTGACGGCGGCCTTGTGGGTGGAACCGAAACCTTCGGCAAGGAGGCGCATGCCTTTAGGCTGTGATTCCTCTTTCTGACATCCTGTGGCAAGCAGGGCAGCAGAGAAGAACAGCGTCAGAAGGGTGGACGGAGTGGATAGTTTCCATTGTTTAAAAGACATAAGGCTGTGTTTATGTTTTTTTTGCAAAGTTACTTTTTTTTTGAGAAAAAAGTGTTACCTCCCTAGGAAAAGAAGTTGAAAAAGCAGATGGGGAGGCTGCTGTATGTTGTTAATCAGGTAGATAGTTGTAAATCTTTTTTTATGTTTTTTTTTGTGGGACGATGAAAAGGGGGATTCAGAAGGCGGCTTCAGCCGCCAGTGGAGCCTTTTTTTTACCCTTTTACGACGGCAGGAATCTTTTATTTTGCCATGTCGCTGTTTTTTTGTATTTTTGCAGTTTGATAAAAAAGGACTCTCCAATGTGCAGACTGTTCATAGTATTGGTGTTAATGGTGGCCGGTGGAATGTGGCCGGCGGTTCGTGCCCAGCAGGGAGACGAGAAGACACGGCTACTGCTGATAGTGGACTGCTCGAACTCGATGTGGGACCACTGGCAGAGCAACGCCAAGATCAAGGTAACGCAGCAGGTGCTGCTGTCGTTTCTCGACTCCATTGCCAATCAACACAGTGTTGACGTGGCGTTACGGGTCTTCGGTCATGTGAACAAAGGTCAGTTCACCACACGACTCGAGGTGCCCTTCGGGACAGACAACAACTACCAGTTGCAGAGTAAGATCAAGACTCTGGTGCCACAAGGCGACTGTACTGCCGCCGCCGCTCTGACAGATGCGCTAAGCGATTTCCCAGGCACGGGGGCGAGCCGTAATCTCATTCTTATCATCACCGACGGCATGGATGACTGTGATGCCGAGATATGCGATGTGGCGCGGCAGGTGCAGCTCAGCGGCGTGGTGGTGCAGACCTTCGTGCTGGGCATCGGTGGCGGTGCCTTCAACCATGCCGATTGTGCGGGAAGCTTGTTCCTGGTGCCACATGAAGAGGAGTTTTCCAAGACATTGTACGATATATTCAGGCTTTCCGGCAAGAAGGCCAAGGTGGTGCTGAACATGGTGGACGGCACGGGAGAGCTGTATGAGACAGAACACCCAGTGGCCTTCTACGACCACCGTACAGGCGTCATCCGCCAGAGTACCATCTACAACGTCGACTACCGTCTGCAGCCCGACACGCTGCTGATGGACCCCTTGATGACCTACGACATGACCGTCTTCACCCATCCACCCTTGCGGCGCGAGGCCATGCAATTCAGCATTGACAAGGTGAATCGTGTGGATGTGACTGTCAACGAGGGCACTCTCAAAGTGCAGTACGGGGGCAAACGCCCACAGTGGACGCAGCCCAACGTGGATGTGGTGGTACGTCGCGCCGGCAGTGGCGAGCGAGTGGCGGCGCAGGAGGTCGGCGAGACCGGCCAGTATCTGGCAGGCCGCTACGACGTCGAGGTGCAGACGCTGCCCGTTACCACCCTGCGTGGCGTCGAGGTGCGTGGCAATGCCGCCACCGAGCTCTCGGTGCCCATGCCCGGCATGCTTGTCCTCAGCAAGCCCAAGGGCATCACCACCGGCGCCATCTTTAGACTAAGAGACGGTCAGGTGGAATTCGCCACCGACCTCAACCCCAGCACCGCCGGCGAGCGCCTCCTGCTCCAACCCGGCCAGTACGAGCTCGTCCTCCACCCCCAGAACGCCACCAAATATGACAAAGTCCAGACCAAACGCTTCGTGATAGAAAGCAGCCAGACCACAAAGATACAGTTCTAAACAATGAAAAAAGCATTTTTTACTACGATAATACTCTGCGCGGTGGCGGTGACGGCTACATCACAGGTGAGAATCCCTATAGAAAAGGCTGATAGCACCAAGGTGGATTATTATTGCGAACACTTTTTTGTCGATTTCCTAATACTTCCCAATGGAACCCACATGAATGGAGTGGTTATT
>JAEEGL017106479.1_pt1 | contig 137314 bp, 132 predicted proteins | sample 9134231 | NCBI WGS metagenome assembly JAEEGL01 (sample SAMN16246548, study PRJNA631951) | gut metagenome | biome: gut microbiome; feature: rumen; material: fiber-attached | host: Bos | place: Iran: Karaj | collected 2018-10 | reverse complement strand
GATAAGATCGGGAAGGTTCAGATCATGGGTATGATCGATAAGGATATAGTAATACTCAGCGAACATTCCAGAGTCAAGACATTCCGTGACATAGCATATGTGTCCGCAAATGTGGATGTTATAGGCCCCAAGGAAGCAAGAGTACTCAGCGAGTCAGACGGACTTGCATATCTGCTGCTGAAATAAATATATAACTGATAGGAGAAAGCAAATGGAAAAATCAATGGACAAGATCGTAGCACTGGCCAAATCAAGGGGCTTTGTATATCCCGGTTCCGAGATATACGGCGGACTGGCCAACACATGGGACTACGGTAACCTCGGCGTGGAGCTGAAGAACAATGTCAAGCGTGCATGGTGGCAGAAGTTTGTTCAGGAGAATCCGTACAATGTCGGAGTTGACTGTGCGATACTCATGAATCCCCAGACATGGGTTGCTTCGGGACATTTGGGAGGCTTTTCCGATCCTCTAATGGACTGTAAGGCCTGCCATGAAAGGTTCAGAGCCGATCAGCTCATCGAAAACTTTGCGGCCGAAAAGGGCATCAAGCTGGAGAGCACCGTTGACGGTTGGTCTCACGAGCAGATGGAAAAATTCATAAATGATAATAACGTTCCCTGTCCTTCATGCGGCAAGCATGATTTTACAAGTATCAGAGAGTTCAATCTGATGTTCAAGACATTCCAGGGAGTTACCGAAGATTCCAAAGACATCGTATATCTTCGTCCGGAGACGGCACAGGGTATATTCGTAAACTTTAAGAATGTTCAGCGTACATCAAGAAAGAAAGTTCCATTCGGTATATGTCAAGTCGGAAAGAGCTTTCGTAATGAGATCACACCCGGAAACTTCACGTTCAGGACAAGAGAGTTTGAGCAGATGGAGCTTGAGTTCTTCTGCAAGCCCGGTACCCAGACGGAGTGGTTTGAATACTGGAGAAAGACCTGCTACGAATGGCTTCTTTCCCTTGGTATCGACAAAGAACACTTACGTCTTCGCGACCACGATCCCGAGGAGCTTTCTTTCTACAGCGATCATACAACGGATATAGAATATGCATTCCCCTTCACCGACTGGGGCGAGCTTTGGGGCATTGCATCCAGGACGGATTATGACCTTACGAGACACCAGGAGACTTCGGGTGAGCCCATGGATTACTTTGACGATGAATTGAACGAAAAGTATATCCCTTATGTTGTGGAGCCTTCACTCGGTGCCGACCGTGTTGTACTTGCTTTCCTTTGCGAAGCTTACGACGAGGAAAACCTCGGCACTGAAGAAAATCCCGACATCAGAACGGTCCTTCGTTTCCATCCCGCGATCGCACCCGTAAAGATCGGTGTGCTCCCGCTTTCAAAGAAACTTAACGAGGGCGCTGAAAAGATATATGCAAGTCTTTCCAAGAAATACAACTGCGAGTTCGATGACCGCGGCAATATCGGTAAGCGTTACCGCCGACAGGACGAGATCGGTACGCCTTTCTGCGTAACATACGATTTCGACTCCGAGACAGACAACATGGTAACCGTTCGTTTCCGTGATTCAATGGAGCAGGAGAGAGTTAAGATCGACGAACTTGATGCATATTTTGCCGATAAGTTTACATTTTAAATAATTATAAAGGGCAGTCTTCATTCGGGGATTGCCTGATTATTTTATTGATGGAGAAAGAAATGAGAAGCATTACATCAAAAGAATTACGAAAAGAATGGATAGATTTCTATGTTAAGAGAGGACATGTGGATGTAGGTGCAGTTTCGCTTGTATCCGACGGCTCGACCGGTGCAATGTTCAACGTAGCCGGAATGCAGCCCATCATGCCTTATCTTCTCGGAAAAACTCATCCCCTCGGTACCAGGCTTTGTAACGTTCAGGGCTGTGTTCGTACCAATGATATCGACGGTGTAGGCGACAAGAGTCATCTTACTTTCTTTGAGATGATGGGATCCTGGAGTCTTGGCGACTATTTCAAAAAAGAAAGATGTCAGTGGAGTTATGAACTTTTAACGGAAGTTTTCAAGTTCGACAGGGATCATCTTGCAGCCACCGTTTTTGAAGGCGACGAGAATGCGCCCAGAGACGAAGAAGGCGCAAAGTACAGGATAGAATCCGGATTTAAGCCTGAGAACGTTTTCTATTTACCCGCGGAAGACAACTGGTGGGGTCTTGAGTACGGCCCCTGCGGACCGGACTCCGAAATGTTCTATGTATCCGATCAGGCTCCCTGCGGACCCGATTGCAGACCGGGATGCCATTGCGGAAAATATACCGAGATAGGTAATGACGTATTTATGCAGTATGACAAGCAAAAGGACGGTACGCTCCTTCCGCTTGCCAAGAAAAATGTTGATACCGGTTGGGGACTTGAGAGAAACCTTGCTTTCCTTAACGGTGTTGACGATGTTTATCTTACCGACCTGTTTACGGGTGTTATCGCACGTATCGAAGAAAAGTCGGGAATAAAATACGGTTCGGACGAGAAGGCAACAAGATCTATGAGGATCATTGCCGACCACTTAAGGACCGGAGTAATGCTCATCGGTGACGAGGCTAAGCTTCTTCCTTCAAACGGCGGCCCCGGATATGTATTAAGAAGACTTTTAAGACGTGCCGTAAGACACGGCAGGTCGCTTAATCTTACTTTGGAAGATATGCTGGATGTGGCAAGCGTTTATATCGACGATGTTTATTCGGACAGCTATCCGCTCCTTACCAAGAACAAAGAGTTCATTCTTAATGAACTTAAGAAAGAGATAGTCCGTTTCGAAGCAACACTTGAAAACGGTATGAAAGAGTTTAAAAAGATCGCCGATGAGAAAAAAGCATCGGGATCCAAAGAGATCGACGGTAAATCCGCATTCTATCTTTACGATACATTCGGGTTCCCTTACGAGCTTACGCTTGAGATGGCCGAAGAAGAGGGCTTAAGCGTCAACGAGGCCGGATTTAAGGAATCAATGGATGCTCAGAAGAAGCTTGCAAGAGAGAATTCAAATTTCTCGCAGAAGTCCGATGCAAGTATATTTGACACGCTCGATGAATCGGTTAAGAGCACATTCCTCGGTTACGATGCCCTCGGATGTGACGGTACCGTAGTTGCGATCGCCGGTGAAGAGTCGCTCGTATCCGAGTTAAAAGAAGGCGAAGAGGGCTCCGTTATCACCGACAGGACCACATTCTACGGAACGATGGGCGGTCAGGTAGGCGATATAGGAAAGATTTTAGGACATGACGGATCGGTATTTGAAGTTGCCGAAACGGTCCATGTTGCAGGCGGCAGGACCGCACATGTAGGAAAAGTCGTTAAAGGCGCATTTAAACTGTCCGATAAGGTTTCTCTTAACGTTGATAAAGAAAACAGGGCTAAGACCTGTCGCAACCACTCGGCTACACACCTTTTACAGGCCGCACTCCGGGAAGTGCTCGGAAATGACGTACATCAGCAGGGTTCATACCAGGATCCCGACAAGACAAGATTCGACTTTTCTTACGGACAGGCCATGACAAAGGAAGAGATCGAAAAGGTAGAAGCCCTTGTCAATGCCGCAATAGAAAATGATTATACCGTCAGGACCGATGTAATGGGTCTTGAAGATGCGAAGAAGTCGGGCGCAATGGCATTGTTCGGCGAAAAGTACGGCGAAAAGGTCCGCGTGGTAAACATGGGCGATTATTCGATCGAGCTCTGCGGCGGTACTCATGTAAAGCATACCGGTGAGATCGCTAATTTCAAGATCATGTCGGAGTCCGGTATTTCCGCAGGCGTAAGACGTATTGAGGCAATTACCGGCTCAAATGTCATAGCATTCTACAAAAAGCAGGAAGAGATGCTTAACGAAGCGGCATCTACAGCAAAGACGCAGCCTTCCGATCTTAATGCAAAGATCGCTTCATTGATGGCTGAGATAAAGAGCTTAAATTCGGAAGTTGAGTCGCTTAAGGCAAAGGCCGCAAAGGATGCACTCGGTAATGTTTTGGACGGCGTTACGGAAGTCAAGGGTGTTAAATTCCTTGCAGCCAGGGTTCCCGGTGTTGACATGAACGGTTTACGAGACCTTGCCGATGACTTATCGGTAAAGATGGGCGGAGGCGTAGTGGTACTCGCATCCGACGCCGACGGTAAAGTAAATCTTGTATCCAAGGCTACCGATGATGCAATGGCCAAGGGTGCACATGCCGGAAATCTTATCAAGGCGATCGCTTCGATAGTAGGCGGTGGCGGCGGCGGACGTCCGAATATGGCACAGGCCGGAGGAAAGAATCCGCAGGGTATTGATGAAGCTTTAAAGGCATCAAAAGATGCTCTTAACGGCATGCTTTAAAATAATTGTTGACGAATTTGTGGTTTTTGTTATAATGGTCTAGTGTGAATACACGAAAAACCTGAATCAGTCATGTGTGAAGGGACTGAAGGGAGGGAAGTAAACAGATGTCCAACATTATCGTTAAAGAAAACGAATCCTTAGACAGCGCTTTAAGACGTTTCAAGAGAAGTTGCGCAAAGGCTGGCATCCAGCAGGAGATCCGCAAGCGTGAGCACTACGAGAAGCCCAGCGTAAAGCGTAAGAAGAAGTCTGAGGCAGCAAGAAAGCGTAAATATAACTAAAAACATTAGCCCTTGGCAATAGTCAAGGGCTTAATTTTTAAAAAAGGCACGGTGCTTTATTGAAATATTTACCCTTGATCATAATATTAAGTTTAATATTGTTTGTCATAGTGATGATCGTGATCGATTCAAACCGTTTTGTGGTCCGTACTTACACGATAACTTCGGATAAGATAAGATCGGACAAAAAGCTCATGTTTCTTTCCGACCTTCATAATAAGGATTACGGTCACGACAACAGAAAGCTTCTTTTGCGGATAAAAAGCTTAAACCCCGATTATGTGCTTATAGGCGGGGATTTAATGACTGCTTATCCGGGAGCGGATTTTACGCCTGCCGTTAAGTTTGCCAAGGCGGTACACAAAGATTTTAAACTTATATACGCCGAGGGAAATCACGAGTACAGAGCCGGACTTTATCCCGACTTTTACGGCACCATGCATGATGATTACATTAATGCATTAAAAGAAGACGGTATAGACATATCGGTCAACACCCACGAAGATATCTTGGATGATATAAGGGTATACAGTCTTTCGATAGAGCACAAATATTACAGACGGTTAAAATTATATCCGATGGCGGACAATTATATAGAATCGCTCTTAGGTAAGCCTTCGGATGATAAATACAATATCCTGCTTGCACATAACCCCGATTATTTCGAAAAATACGCAAAATGGGGAGCGGATCTTTCTTTGGGAGGCCATGTGCACGGCGGCGTTGTGAGGATCCCGTTCTCAAAGGGCGTCATCTCACCGATGTGGAAACTCTTTCCGAAATATGACGGCGGTCTTTTCAATGAATACGGAAAGAAGCTCATAGTAAGCAGAGGGCTTGGGATGCATACCATCCATATGCGCCTTTTCAATCCCGCCGAGATAGTAATGATCAATCTTAAGAAAGCATAAATCAAAAATGTCACTTTCGGTCAAACTTGAAGCTTTTGAAGGCCCGATGGACCTTTTGCTTCACCTTATTGAAAAGAATAAAGTTGATATCTATGACATACCGATCGCGGAAATAACGGACCAGTATCTTGATTACATAAAGGATATGGATACAGAAGACATGAATTTCATGAGCGAGTTTCTGGTCATGGCCGCAACGCTTGTGGATATAAAATGCCGCATGCTTCTTCCGAAGGAAGTCAACGAAGAAGGCGAGGAAGAAGATCCCAGAGCCGAACTTGTCGAAAAACTCCTTGAGTACAAGATGTACAAATATATGGCATATGAGCTTAAGGACATGCAGATCGATGCCGGCGTTTCGATCACAAAAGGCGAGACTCTTCCCGATGAAGTCAAAAAATACAGGGATCCCATCGATTACGAAGCTTTGGTGGGTGATATGAACCTTGCAAAACTTCAGGAAGTTTTCAGGTTCATGTTAAAGCGTGAAGAAGATAAGATAGACCCGATAAGAAGTCAATTCGGAAATGTTGAAAAAGAAGAGATCGACATGGAAGAAAAAACATCTTATATCGAGGATTACATATCAAAGCACAAGACATTTTCTTTCAGAAAACTTCTTGAAAAACAACATTCCAAGGCAGAGATAATAGTTTCTTTTCTGATAATTCTGGAACTTGTAAAAATGGGCAGGATCGTTGCCGTTCAGAAGAATTTAAACGAAGATATCTTGATTAAGGTAAAAGAAGGCTAAAATGAGCGATATCAATAAAAAAGCGGCACTTGAGGCGGTGCTTTTTGCAATGGGCGAGTCTGTGGGCCTTAAGAAACTTGCCGAGACAATAGAAGAAGAACCCGAAAAAACCGAAGAGTTGCTTGACGAACTTATGAAGGAGTTTAATTCGCCCGATCACGGGATCGAGCTTATAAGACTCGAGGATTCGTATCAGTTTGTCACTAAGCCCGATTATTTTGACACACTGGTCAAGATTGCCAAGACGCCGAGAAAACTGAACCTTTCCGACTCCGCAATAGAAACTCTTTCGATCATAGCATATAAGCAGCCGGTCACAAGGCTTGAGATAGAAACGATAAGAGGTGTGAATTGCGATCATGCGATCAACCGTCTTATTGAATTCGATCTTGTGGAAGAAGTGGGACGTAAAGATGCTCCCGGAAAGCCCATGCTTTTCGGCACCACGGAACAGTTTTTAAGATCCTTCGGAGTCAAGAGTTTAAAGGATCTTCCGATGCTTGATTCGCTTAAGGTTGAAGAGTTTAAGCACGAGGCCGAAGAAGAAGTTAACACAACACTTAAAATATGACAAAAATATGCGTAAAAAGAGTCGAAAGTTCGACTCTTTTTTTGTTGATATTTACAGGGTTTTTATGATATACTTTCATGCGAATGCGATTAAACGTTTTATGATAATTATAAATGGAGGTAAAACTAATGAGCACTACTTCAAAAGCGGGACAGAGGATACTTTCTCTGCTCGATGAGAACAGTTTCGTTGAGATCGGCGCAATGGTAACGGCACGCGCTACGGATTTCAATCTGAAACAGTCCGACGCAAGTTCTGACGGTGTTATCACAGGTTACGGACTTATCGACGGAAAGCTTGTGTATGTATATAGCCAGGATGCTTCCGTACTTAACGGTACCGTCGGCGAGATGCATGCAAGAAAAATTGCCAATCTTTATGATTTTGCTTTAAAGATGGGCGCACCTGTAATCGGACTTCTCGATTCTGCAGGTTTAAGACTTGAGGAGGCTACCGATGCCCTTGACGCTATGGCTACGATCTATGCAAATCAGGCTAAAGCATCGGGTGTTATTCCCCAGATAGCAGCTGTTTTCGGTAACTGCGGCGGCGGTCTTGCAATTTCCGAATCAATGGCGGATTTTACTTTTATGGAAGAAAAAAATGCGAAGCTTTTCGTAAGCGCACCCAATGCTCTTGACGGAAACTATACCGCAAAATGTGATACCGCTTCGGCAAAGTTTATGAACGAAGCAGGTGTTGTATCGGGTATCGGTGAGGAAGGTTATGTTCTTTCTTCTATCCGCGAACTCGTTTCTATTTTACCTTCAAACAACGATAGTTACAGCGATGATGTAGATTGCACAGACGATCTTAACCGTGCGACCGAAGGCCTTGAAGGTTGTGTAGGCGATACGGCAATCCTTATTTCCCAGATAGCAGATGACAATAACTTCATAGAGCTTAAGAGCGAGTTCGCTCAGTCCATGGTTACAGGCTTCATCCGTCTTAACGGACGTACGGTAGGTGTTGTTGCCAACAGATCCGAAGTGATCGGCGAAGACGGCAAGGCAGCCAAGAAGATGGACAGCGTTCTTTGTCCCTGCGGATGCGCAAAGGCTACAGACTTTGTAAACTTCTGCGATGCTTTCTCGATCCCGGTCGTTACATTTACAAACGTTACAGGATTTAAGGCAACCGTTGAAGCTGAAAAGAAGATGGCCAAGGCAGCCGCAAAGCTTACTGCGGCATTTGCAAACGCTACTGTTCCGAAGGTCAATGTTATCATCGGAAAGGCATACGGCAGCGCTTATACCGTTATGAATTCAAAGGCGATCGGTTGTGATATCACTATCGCATGGCCCAATGCCGAGATCGGCACAATGGATGCCAAGATCGCTGCCAAGATCATGTATGACGGCCAGTCCACCGAAGTTATCGATGAAAAGGCCAAGGAATACGCAGCACTTCAGAATAATGTCGTAAGTGCGGCAAAGAGAGGCTATGTAGATCAGATCGTTGAGCCCGCCGATACCAGAAAGTATGTTATCGGAGCTCTTGAGATGCTCTATACAAAGTATGAAGAAGGTCCCGCAAGAAAGCACGGAACGATTTAAGAAAGGCGAAAGACATATGAAAAAGAAAATAGCAATGTTTTTATGTGTCATTACCTGTCTTGCCTGCTTTGCAGGATGCGGCGAAAAAACCTATACACAGGTTGAGGAAAGCAAGGTACAGCAGTGCGCCGCAATAAGTGAAATGCTTATAAGTGTTGCGGACAGTCTTGCAACACCCGATGTCTTAAGCAAATTGACTTCGGATTTTCGTAAGCACGAGACTCCGGCATACATCCTCGGAAATCAGGTTGATGCTGAGTACGGTGCGATCGAAGGTATGCTTACGTCTTATCTTCAGGCAAAAGAAGATATGGGCGGAGTGGTAAACGCAGGTAAATACACATACGATTTAAACAAAAACGAGATCATCCTTACCTATGAGCTCTTCGGACCCAAGGCTAACGGAACGTTTACGTTTAAGTATTCAAACGATATATTCACAAAACTTATTTCGGCAGATGCTCAGGCAAAGCTTTCCGTAGGCGACAACTTAAAGAAAGCCGGCAAGAGCATGGGAACGGCAGGTTTAAACACACTGCTCGGTATGGGAACGGTATTTGTGGTCCTCATACTCATAAGCTTGATCATCAGCGGCTTCAGTCTCTTTAACAGACCGAACAAGCCGGCTCCCGTCAAGGAAGTTAAGGACAATGAGGATCAGGCGGCACCCGCTATTGAATTAAGTGACGATTTAGAGCTTGTTGCGGTCATAACAGCAGCCATCCGCGCATATGAAGGAAACAGCACTTCATCATCCGCAGACGGATTTGTGGTTCGCAGCATCAGAAGAGCAAACAGGAGGAACGACTAATGAAAAATTATACGATTACAGTTAACGGTACAGCTTATGAAGTTACCGTAGAAGAAAACGGCGCAGCAGCTGCACCCGCAGCAGCTCCCAAGGCAGCTCCCAAGGCTGCACCCGCAGCACCCAAGGCAGCAGCTCCCGCTGCAGCAGCAGGCGGCATCAAGGTTGAAGCAGGTGCGGCAGGAAAGATCTTCAAGATCGAAAAGAACGTAGGCGATGCAGTTAAGAAGGGTGATGCAGTAATCATTCTTGAAGCTATGAAGATGGAAATCCCCGTAGTTGCTCCTTCCGACGGAACAGTTGCAAGCATCGCAGTTTCCGTTGGCGACACCGTTGAATCCGGTGCAGTACTCGCTACATTAAAGTAATTTAAGCAAACAACTACCGGGAGGAATTAAAATGTCTTATATTGCAGATACTTTAAATAACCTGGTACATCAGACAGCATTTTTCAGTCTTACATGGGGCAATTACGTAATGATTGCCGTAGCGTGCTTTTTCCTTTACCTTGCGATTGCCAAGGAATTCGAGCCGTTACTTCTTCTTCCCATTGCCTTTGGTATGCTGCTCGTAAATATCTATCCCGATATTATCGCAGCACCCGGTCCGGACGGAACCGCAGGAGGACTGTTATATTACTTCTATGTACTTGATGAATGGGCAATAATGCCTTCGCTCATATTCATGGGCGTTGGTGCGATGACCGACTTCGGTCCGCTTATTGCCAACCCGAAGAGCTTCCTTTTGGGAGCAGCAGCTCAGTTCGGTATTTTCGCAGCTTATTTCGGAGCCATTGCATTAGGCTTCAACAACAAGGCTGCAGCAGCTATTTCGATCATCGGTGGCGCCGACGGTCCTACATCCATCTTCCTTGCAGGAAAGCTTGGACAGACCAACTTACTCGGACCTATCGCAGTTGCGGCTTATTCTTATATGTCGCTCGTGCCGATCATCCAGCCTCCGATCATGAAGTTACTTACGACCGAGAAGGAAAGAAAGATCAAGATGGCTCAGTTACGTCCCGTATCCAAGCTTGAAAAGATCTTATTCCCCATTATCGTTACGATCGTTGTATGTATGATCCTTCCTACCACGGCTCCCCTTGTAGGTATGCTCATGTTAGGAAACCTTTTCCGTGAATCCGGCGTTGTAAGACAGCTTACAGAGACCGCATCCAACGCACTTATGTACATCGTAGTCATCTTGCTCGGTACATCCGTAGGTGCTACCACAAGTGCCGAAGCTTTCCTTAATGTTTCCACATTAAAGATAGTTGCACTCGGTCTTATCGCGTTTGCTTTCGGTACTGCCGCAGGTGTTCTTTTCGGAAAACTTATGTGTGTTTTCACACACGGTAAAGTTAACCCGCTCATCGGTTCCGCAGGTGTATCCGCAGTTCCTATGGCAGCAAGAGTATCACAGAAAGTCGGTGCGGAATATGATCCCACGAACTTCCTTCTCATGCATGCAATGGGACCCAACGTTGCGGGTGTTATCGGTACCGCAGTAGCAGCCGGAACATTTATGGCTATTTTCGGTGTATTCTAAGTAAGGCCTTTGTAACAAGTCTTTACTATCAATAAAACAGGAGATTATAAAAATGGCAGAAGTTGAAAAGAAACCCATAGGCATAACCGAAACCGTTCTTCGTGATGCACATCAGTCTCTGATTGCAACAAGAATGCCTACCGAAGTTATGCTTCCTATATTGGACAAACTTGACAAGGTCGGATATCACTCTGTAGAGTGCTGGGGCGGTGCTACTTTCGATGCTTCCCTTCGTTTCTTAAAAGAAGATCCTTGGGACAGATTAAGAAAGATCCGTGACGGCCTTAAGAACACAAAGACCCAGATGTTATTCAGAGGTCAGAACATTTTGGGATATCGTCCTTACGCAGACGATGTTGTATATGCTTTCGTTGAGAAGTCTATTTCAAACGGTATCGATATCATCCGTATATTTGACTGTCTTAACGATTTGAGAAACCTTCAGGCAGCCGTTGACGCTACCAATAAGTATAAGGTTCAGGAAGGCCGCGGTGAGGCACAGGTTGCTCTTTCCTATACGCTCGGTGATGCTTATACTCTTGAGTATTGGGCAGATATGGCAAAGAAGATCGAAGAGATGGGTGCAGATTCCATCTGTATAAAGGATATGGCAGGTCTTCTCGTACCTTACAGAGCAGCTGAGCTTGTAAAGGCCATGAAAGAAAATACAAAGCTTCCTATCCAGTTACATACACACTATACTTCGGGTGTTGCTTCAATGACTTACTTAAAGGCAGTTGAAGCAGGTGTTGATGTCATCGACTGTGCAATGAGTCCTTTCGCACTCGGTACTTCACAGCCCGCAACGGAAGTTATGGTTGAGACCTTTAAGGGTACTCCTTATGATACCGGCTTCGATCAGAACCTTCTTGCAGAGATCGCGGATTACTTCGCTCCTTACCGTGAAGAGTGCTTAAAGTCAGGTCTTATGTCTACAAAGGTATTGGGCGTTAACATTAAGACACTTCTTTATCAGGTACCCGGCGGTATGCTTTCCAACATGGTTTCACAGCTTAAGGAACAGCATGCTGAAGATAAATATCGCGACGTTCTCGAGGAGATCCCGAGAGTACGTAAGGACTGCGGTGAGCCTCCGCTTGTTACACCTTCTTCACAGATCGTCGGAACACAGGCTATCTTCAATGTCCTTATGGGCGAACGTTACAAGATGGCAACAGGTGAGTTCAAGGATTTACTCCGCGGTAACTACGGTCAGACTGTAAAGCCCATGAACCAGGAAGTTATCGACAAGGTTATTCCGGGCGAACCCCGTTCCACTGCCCGTTCCGCAGAAGCTACAGGCCGTACGGAGCCCGAGCTTGCATCACTCGAAGCAGAGATGAAACAGTACAAGCAGCAGGAAGAAGATGTTCTGTCCTATGCATTGTTCCCTCAGGTTGCGACAGAGTTCTTCAAATATCGTGAAGCGCAGCAGACAAAAGTGGACACCACAATTGCTGACACAAAGAACGGAGCGTATCCCGTATAAAGTTTGATCACATGCGGCAGAAATCCTGCCGCATGTTTTTTTTCTTTACGGGAATTTTTAGAAGGGAGCCGAAAAGTGGGCAATGCATCAAAACGTGTAAGTATACTGTATCCGACGCATATCAGCGCGGATTACCATATCGTTTCCGAAGTCACATTACATGATCTCGGTATGGATTCTTTTGTAAAAAACATTACCGACAGTGAAACGGAACAGAAGGCAATACTTAAGATCCTTTCAAAGATCACTGACGATGCCGGTGTATGCGGGTTCAGAGCCGGTGTATTTGACGATATATATAAAAATCCGTCGATGTGTGCAAACATGACGGCTCTTCTTGATAAGGTCGATTTCCTCAAGGAGTACGGTTCGCTTAAGAAGAAATATGATGAGAATGTCGGAGTATGGGAACTTTTGCATAATCTTGAGGAGTTGAACGAATATATCGGATACGTGGAAGCATTGTATAAATGTCTCGACGAAGCGGATATACACTCGGACGGTCTTATTCTTTTAAAAGAACACATTGAAAAGATATACCATGATAACGGTTATGATGCGCTGAAAAAGGATATAGCCAAACTTAAAGCATCAACCGATAATCTTAAGAGCGTCACGGTCGGCATTAATCTTAACAACCGTTTCGAAGCCGAGAGCCTGGGCCTTATCTCGCTTAACAGACAGCCGTTCTTAAAGTCCAATATCCTGGGTGAATTTTACGATAAGATATCATCAAAAGATAAGATAAACGATGATACTTCCTGGGATGAAAACTATAAATATCATCAGGTAAAACCGGGTTCGGATACGGGGTTTTTGGAAGAAACCGCGAGATTTACGGTTGCCGCAAGAAATCCGCTTATATACGCGGGATTGGCATCGGTTCCTTCTGCAGATCCTTCACAGGACATAACAAGATATATGAACCGTGAGGCCACACATCTTCTTTCTTTTACCGTAAGAAATTTAAGGGAAACATTAAGCAGATATTTAAATGTGACCATTACCGATGTGACGGATCTTATTCCCGAGTTCATGTTTTATATAAGGTTTGCGGATCATATACGAAAACTTGAGAAAATGGGAATGTCATTTGTAAGACCTGTGGCACTTAAACGCGAACCGTTTTCACGAAAGATGCATGCCCGGGGCATATACAACATAAAACTGATCGATGCCGCCATAAAAAACAATGAGACTATCGTCAAAAACGATCTTGATTTCGACGAGGATAATGTCGTTTTTATATTGACCGGAGCAAACCGAGGCGGAAAAACGACGATCACCCAGGCTGTGGGTCAGCTGTTTTTGCTTTCGCAAAACGGTATTTATGTACCGGGAGATGGATTTGAATATGAGCCGGTCGATAATATCTTTACTCATTTTCCGGCCGATGAAGACAAAACACTCGATCTTGGAAGGCTCGGTGAAGAATGCAAGCGTTTTCGCGAGATCTTCTTTGAAGCAACGGGAAAAAGCCTCATCTTACTGAACGAGACGTTTTCAACGACTTCATTTGAAGAAGGATATTATATTGCCCATGATTCGGTCAATGCGATAGCCGATAAAAAGATAAGGGCTATATATAACACGCATATGCATAAACTTGCTTTTGAAATGACTAAGGACGAAAGCGATAAAAACATAATAAGATCGCTCATCATAAGATCGGATGGTGAGGAAAACGCATTTAAGATAGCCGTTTCAAAACCCGAGGGTCAAAGTTATGCACAGTCCATAGCGAAACGTTACGGCGTGACTTACGAAAGCCTTATGGGAGATAAGCCGCAATAGCATATCGTTTTTGACATGTATTTATTGCGGTGATAATATTTTAAAGATGGTTTTAGAAATTTATAAAGGAGTGATCGTATGGCAAAAGGAATATTTAATTCCGAAGATAAACCGATATACATCAAAAGGATCGTATCGGGTGTATTGATCGCATTGTTTGTGGTCATTGTTTTCTTTTCCTCGTTTTACAATGTGACCGAGCAGGAAAATGCGGTAGTGACGCAGTTTGGAAAGATCGTGAGGGTTGACACGGCAGGCCTTCACTTTAAGATACCTTTTCTTCAGAGTGTAAGAAAGGTTGACATAACAACGCACGGAACCGGCATCGGTTATACGGTTTCAGAAAAAGGGCAGAATATTACCGACAATTCCGAAGGAATAATGATAACATCGGATTTCAACCTTTTAAATATCGATTTTTACCTTGAATACAGGGTTTCGGATCCGATAGCATATCTTTACAATTCCAAGGAACCCGAATATATATTAAGGAATATCGCGCTTGCAAGCATTCGTTCCGTTGTATCTAATTATACCGTTGATGAAGCCATGACAACGGGAAAAAGTCAGATACAGGCCGATGTTAAGGCAGAGATGGTGGAAGAGCTTGAAGAACAGAAGATCGGTCTTTCGGTCGTAAATATCTCGGTTCAGGACTCAGAGCCTCCGACGGAAACTATCATTCAGGCTTTTAAAGCAGTTGAGACGGCCAAGCAGGGTGCCGATACGGCAAAGAACCAGGCTTTCCAGTATCAGAACGAACAGGTTCCCGCAGCGGAAGCTTCGGCTGATAAGATCATCCAGGATGCGGAGGCCGAAAAGAACGCAAGAATTGCCGAAGCACAGGGTCAGGTGGCCAGATTTAACGCTATGTTCGAAGAGTATAAGCTTAATCCGCTCATCACCAAGAAAAGACTTTTCTATGAAACAATGGAAACAATACTTCCCGATGTAAAAGTGATCATTACCGACGGCAATACCGAAAGTATAATCCCACTCGGAAGTTTCAGCGGGGAGGGATATTGATATGTCAAAGAAAACAAAAGCGATTTTAATAGTATTACTTGCGCTGGTCGTTATCTTTCTTTTTAACGGACCGTTTGTGGTACATCAGAAAGAGTTTGTGGTAGTAAAGCAGTTCGGTAAGATCGTAAGGACATACGAAGAGCCCGGCCTTTACATAAAGACACCTTTTGTACAGACTGTTCAGAGAGTTTCGACGGCTACGGTCTTATACGATCTTCCGGTCTCGGATGTTATCACAAAGGATAAAAAGAGCATGATAGCCGATAACTACGTGCTCTGGAAGGTAACGGATCCCACAAAGTATATCCAGACACTTTCCGCAGTTACGGAAAGAGCCAACGAACGTGTTGAGGCCAATGTTTATAATGCCACAAAGAATGTTATTTCGGCGATGACGCAGGATGAGATAATCGCAGCAAGAGGCGACAGACTTACGAACCTTATCACGGAGCAGGCCAATTCCGATATAGGCGGTTACGGTATCACCATCCTTCAGTCTCAGATTAAGGTTTTGGACCTTCCCGATGACAACAAGGAAGCCGTATATGAGCGTATGATCTCTGAAAGAAACAATATCGCGGCAGCCTATAAAGCTTCCGGTGATGCGGAAGCTCAGAAGATAAAGAACGAGACCGATAAAAAGGTTGCCGTTATGAAGGCGGATGCCGAGAAGCAGGCAGCGATCCTCATTGCGGAAGGTGAAGCCGAATACATGAAGATATTGTCGGATGCCTACAACAATGAAGATAAGGCCGACTTCTACAATTACATAAGATCTTTGGATGCGCTAAAGGCTTCAATGACCGGAGAAGAGAAGACGATAATCCTTGATAAGGATTCGGAGATAGCATCAATGTTCTACGGTATTCCCGAATATGAATTTAAGGGAACGGACGTAAATATACAGTCAGAGCCTTCGGAGGATGAGACTCCTTCCGAATGATAATACGGTTTAGTGTTTAAAGGTGCGGATGAGATGGTTAAAATAATTGAACTTAAAACGATCGAAGATATTCTTCCGTTATACACGCAGCAGGAATACAGGGAAGATCTTGACAGAAACAGGAGCTGGTATCTGTACAGGGGCATGACCAATACAAAGTTTGATCTTACGACCAGCCTTGACAGAAACTGCAAACAGCATAAGGCTGAGCTTGAGACAAGTATCCTGATGAACTTTACCAAATACGGTGCGCTTGAAGATCCCACGATCGAAAGATCCGTCTGGAGACAGATGTTCATGGGTCAGCACTACGGACTGCCGACAAGACTTCTTGACTGGTCACAGTCTCCGCTGGTGGCGCTTCATTTTGCGACATGTGAGAATAATCTTGATAAAATGGATGCTCACGACTGCATGATCTGGAGGATCGACATGAAGGAGATACATGCGCTCCTTCCCGAAAAATACAAAAGCGAGCTTGCAAGTCATAAGACGACCGTATTTACGGTCAATATGTTAAATGATGTGGTACCGAGCCTTAAGCAGTACGATGCGGATATGTCGGATAAATCAATGGTCGTCATAGAACCTCCGTCGATAGATCCGAGGATCGTCAATCAGTATTCGTTCTTCTCGATAGTGCCGAACGGCATAGAAAATCTTGCCGATTTTTTGGATAAGTATACCGAGAAGACCATTAAATACATCATCCCCAAAGAACTCCGCTGGCGCATACGTGATATGCTCGATCAGCAGAATGTGAGCGAGAGGATGTTCTTCCCGGGACTGGACGGATTGTCAAAGTGGCTCGGAAGACATTATTTTGTAAAATAAAACATATAAAAAAGGCAGGGCTTTGTGCCCTGCCTTAATTTTTGGATCGATTTCTTACTTAACAGTAACTTTGGTAAGATGTGCATCGGGTCCTTCATACCAGTAAAGGAAACCTTCAACATCAACGGTTGAGCCGACTTCAAGATTGCCTACTGTATTGTAGAAAGCTTCGTCGCTGCCGTTTAAGTAGTACTCAAGGCAGAATTCAAAATTGATGCCGTCCTTGGAAAGTGTAACGTAGATATCATCACCGGGTGTGTTGTTCTTGTAGGAAACAGCTTCAACGGTCATGCCGTTAAATGCTACGAGTTGGTTCTGGAAAGCCTTAAGTTCGTCTGCAGACTTACCGGTAACATCCTTAACGGGAGCGATGTAAGAACCGTCTTCGATCTCAAATGTAGCGTCTGTGATCTCAACTTCACCCGACCACTCGCTCTTGTAACCTTTAGCTTTGATCTTGGTGCCGGGTACAAGCTTTGCGGCATCTTCTTCGGAACATGCCATCTCATAGAAGAAATATGCACCGTCTTCATCGGCTGCATAAACTGTGATCTTGTTGTCCCACCATGACTGATGTGCCTGTACATAGCATTCAACAGTTACTTCCGAATCAAGTGCAGCTGCATCATACTCAGCGTATGTCATAACACCTTCTGACTTAGCGGAAGTGTTCTTTGCCTCACCGCATCCTGCAAAAGCGAAGATGAGAGTAAGGGCCATAACAAGTGCCAATACTTTTTTCATAATAATCTCCTTTTCATTTGAATGGTTTTATCAAACGTCTTTATTATACTTTATATGTTTAGGATTTCAATAAACATATGTCACAATTTTAAGCATTAAAGGCTTCTTTTTTGTCTATTTTTTCTTATGTTTTCTGATAAATCCGTTAAGATAATATGCTCCGATAAGGATCCACACGATTATAAGTATTGTGATAAGTGCGACTGCGGTTTTGGGTAGAGGACCGAGATCGCGCTTTTCGCCGTAGGATGTCGAGGACATATTTCCCTGATTTAAATGGTACAAAGAAGCGGTATCGTCAAACAGTTTATCGATAAAAGCATCGTCTACCGTCTGTTTACGCCTTACTGCCTTGGTAACGCCTTCGATAAGCTGTCCCGCCGCATCACGAAGGGATGCCGAACCGTTGAACACGGGAGTAACAAAGGTATTGTTCGTATTATCGAGAAGAAGTTTGGCCGCCTGTATCTTGATGGCATAGTGTTCTTCCTCGTCTTCGCCCTCGCGGCTAAGGTAATCGATGTATTCGGGAGAGTTCTGCGCCTTGCTTGTTACGGGTACATAGCCCTCGGTCTTTGAATAGGCGGTCTGTACGTCGTTTGTGAGCATAAACTGTGTAAACAGCCACGAGGCAAGAACTTCACCGTCGTCTTCTTTGTTGAATATACAGATCGAAGGACCCTGCGAGATCATCTTGGGATTACCGGGGTCGAACTGCGGAATGGGACATACGACGGTCTCAAAATCCACAAGTTTATCCGCGCTTATATCCGAGTGGGGTGCAAGCGTACCGATCCATGAAGCCCCCGCGGTCGAATCGATGGCAAAAATACACTGGCCGGCGTTTAAGAAGTTACCGGGATAACTTGAGATCTTAAAGGTTGAAAATGCACCGCTTTTACCATGGACAGAGATCTCTTTCAAAAGCTCTTTCGTGGTATCGTTGAATATGAGGATATTGCCGTTGGCGTCTGAATAATCCGCATTCAGCTGCTTAAGCATCGATATCATCATATTGTCGGTCGACTTATAGATAAACGGGATCATGACCTTTTGGCCGTTTACCTTAAAGTTGTCGTCAGAATCCTTTTCCATGGCCTTTTCGGATACTTCCCACACAAAATCCCAGGTTATATCTTTGGGAATTTCATACCCGAGCTTTTCAACATAGGTTTTGTTTATATACAAAGCTTCGGTCGAACGCATATAAGGAATGGCATAATAATGGTCGCCGATCTTGCATTCTTCGATAAATGAAGGAATGAGTTCGTCAAATGACGGAGCGTCGAATTTTATCTCGCTTCCGTTAAGCCCGTATCTTGCATCCCGGAAAAGATCGTCCAAAGGGACCACGACATTTGTGCCGGTCATATAGGTAGCTATATGATCGGGATAAGTGATGCAGACATTGGGAGTGGTCTGTGTGGATATATTGGTTATTACGTCGTTGTATATCTTTCCGTAATCGGTATAAAGGCGCATATTGACGGTGATATTGGGATAGATCGCCTCAAAATCCTTTATGGCCTTTTCATATATAGAGGCCTGAGTCTGGTTCGTATCGTTCTTGGCCCAGAAGGTTATCTCGTAGTGCCTGCTTTCGTCAAAGTTTTCAGGAACGGTAAACGCTTCAAATCCTTTTGATCCGTGGCAGGCGGAAAGCGGAAGAGCGGATATCAAAAGAACGCAAGCGGCCAAAACGGCTTTTATCTTTTTTATCATCCTTTTGTACCTCCTCTCGAAACACCTTCCATGATCTTTTTGTGGAAGATGAGGAAGATGATTATAAGCGGGATCGAGATAACGACGACCGCAGCCATCATCGCGGGGATGTTCTCGCGGCCAAAACCGTTTTCACGGATCGACTGAATACCGTTTGACACCAGGAAGTAGTTTGAATCGTCGGTGATAAGTCTGGGCCACACATAGGAGTTCCAGCATTCGATGACTTTAAGGATGAGTATCGTTATCACAGTGGGCTTGCATATCGGGATCATAACCTTTAAAAGGTATTTAAGATCGCTCGTGCCGTCCACTTTTGCGGCTTTATACAATGAATCCGGTATCTGCTCGAAGTTTTCTTTTAACAGATATATATAAAAGATACTTGTTACCGAAGGCATTACAAGGCCGGTGAATGTATTTCTCCAGTCAAGGTTCGTGATGGTCACGAAGTTCGTGATGACCACAAGCTCGTTGGGTATCATCATAAGTGAAAGAAAGACAGCGAACACAAGGTTCTTTCCCTTAAAATCGAGCCTGGAGAAAGCGAATGCCGCCAGTACCGTAACTATGAGCATAAGAGCGGTCGTAATAACGGTAAACACTATCGTATTTAAGAAATATCTTGAAAGGCTTACTGTCGTGAACGCGTCTATATAGTTTTTAAGAGTAGGGCTTAATGTAAAAAACGTCGGAACGTATTCGGAGTTATATACACTGTAGCTTTTTACCGATGTAAGTATCATCCAGTAAAACGGGAAAAGAACGATCAAAGCCCAAATGCCCAAAAGTATATAAGTGACTGTTGTCTTTATCTTGGCGCGGGTCTTTGTGCGTTTTTCTATTAATTCGAAATCAAGTTGATTTTCCATGTCAATCCGCCTTAATATTGAATGTTTTTCTTGCTTATGGTCAAGTTGATGACTGTTATCGTAAACACTATCGCGAACAGGATAAGGGAGGCAGCCGAAGCATATGAAGGATAACCGCCCGAATCGCCGTAGAGCATATCGTATACATAGCCGACTATAGTATTCATACCGGCTGCATTTAAATTTGTACCGAATATCGCAACCTCATCGGAATATGCCTTGAAGGCTCCGATAAAACCTGTGATCACAAGATAGAAGATCATCGGGGATATCATCGGAAGAGTGATCTTGTAAAAAATCCTGAACCGGCTTGTACCGTCCACCTTTGCCGCATTGTAATAATCTTTCTTTACTCCCGCAAGAGCGCTTGTGAGGATCAGGATCTTAAACGGCATTACGACCCAGATCGTATAAAAGCACATAACAAACATCTTCGCCCAGTAAGGACCGTCGATAAAGTCGATCGATTCATGGCCGAAGAGGTTTATGACCATATTGATGAGACCGTCGGAATATGCGGTCTTTTTAAACAGGATCATGAAAACAAGACCTACAGCCAAAGTGTTTGTGACATAAGGCAGAAAGTAAACGGTCTGGAAGAGTTCTTTTAACGGCTTTATGGAATTAAGCCCCAAAGATATCAAAAGTGCGATCCCCGTGGAAAGCGGGACCGTGATTATGACTATTATGAAAGTGTTCTTGACCGCCTGCATAAAGTACGGGTCGTGAAGTACATACGAAAAGTTGTAAAGACCCGTTCCGAAGAAGCTTTGCGAAGCAAAGTTATAACCTTCCTCAAAGGAATACACGACCACATCCACGAGCGGATATACCATGAACACCAGTAAGAAAAGTATTGCGGGCAGAAGATATAAAAAGCCTTTAACGTTGTTTTTCATGCTTATGCCTCCGCGTCGGTAACGATTCTTTCTTCGGTAGTTTTATCGAAAATGTGTACTTTATACGGCTTTAAGGAAAAAGAAACCGTTTCCTTTGTCGTGTCTATTGCAGTATCGGAAGGCACAATGGAGCGAACCGTGACACCGTCAAGCTCTTCGTTTTCCGATATAACGCTCGTATCGCGGCCCATGACTTCAATGCCTTTAAGCTTACACTTAAAAGGTCCGTTTTCATCGACTATGAAGCCCTCGGGACGGATGCCCACCCATACTTCCTTATCGGGAATATCAACATCAAGTACCGCATCGCTTCCTATGTACAGCTTTCCGGATCTTACAAAACCTTTAAAAACATTGATCGCAGGGGTTCCCAAAAATTTAGCCACGAAAAGATTTACGGGCTTATCGTATACATCCTGGGGTTTTCCCATCTGCTGGAAGATACCGTCTTTCATAACGACTATCATATCCGAAATGCTCATTGCTTCTTCCTGATCGTGCGTTACGAATACGGTCGTGATGCCGGTCTCTTTTTGTATACGTCTTATTTCCTCGCGGGTCTGAAGGCGTAATCTTGCATCGAGGTTTGATAAAGGCTCGTCCAAAAGAAGTACTTTGGGCATCTTTACCAAAGCTCTGGCTATTGCGACACGCTGCTGCTGACCGCCCGAGAGTTCGCCGGGTTTTCTTTCCATATATTCATCTATCTGCACAAGCTTTGCGGCCTCAAGCGCCTTTGCTTCCATTGCTTCTTTTGAAAGCTTGTCTTTTCCCTTGAGATTTTCAAGAGGGAAGACAATATTCTGCCTTACCGTAAGGTGCGGGTAAAGCGCATAATTTTGAAACACAAGACCGACGCCCCTGTGTTCGGGCGGAAGTCCGGTGACATCGTCTTCTCCGAAATAAACCTTGCCGCTCGTGGGTTTTTCAAGACCGCTTATAAGGTTTAAGGTCGTACTTTTTCCGCAGCCGGACGGACCGAGTAAGCCGATGAGCTTTCCGTCGGGTATCTCAAAAGTAAAATCGTTGACGGCGATAACGTCTCCTTTTATTTTTTTGTTTCTGTTGGGAAATTTCTTGGTAAGATGCTCCAAAACCACTTTCATAATCATGATTCCTTTTTTGTGAGCCGTGAAACGGCAATTATTTTTTAGACCTTATTCATTATAGGTTAATAATTTATAAAAATAAAGCAAAGGTTTGCATATAATGCGGTTTTTATGTATAATAACATGTGTTCTTTCCAAGGGGTAAAATTGACTGCCGCATAATGATGCCGGGGTGGCATAAAGCGGTTCACAATCTTTAGGGGGTATTATATGGCAAGAAAAGAAATAATATCAAAGAATGATATTCTTACAGCGGCCTTCAACATGACGAGAGAGAAGGGAATCGAAGAGGTTACCGCGAGAAAGCTTGCAGCATATGCGGGTTGCTCGACACAGCCTATATTCCGTAATTTCGAAAATATGGAGGACTGCTACCTTCAGGTGTTCGAAAAGTCTCTTTATTTCTTCGATGATTTTTATGAAAAATTCGATAAGAGCAGCCACATTCCGTTTGTCAACTTAGGCTTGGCTTATATTACCTTTGCCCAGAAGGAGAGCAATCTGTTCTCGTTCCTTTTTATCAAGGGCGATCGTGGTGATTATAACTTATACAGCAAGCTTAACGGCCGTACGGGTGCGGTAAAGACCGAGATGAACATGGCAACGGAAGAGGGCGTTTCTTCTCCCGAGTCCATTTTCATGAAGATGTGGATGCTCATTCACGGCGCGGCATGTATGTCTATTACAGGGGATTTCGATCTTTCCTATGCCGAGACGCGCATTCAGCTCGAAGAGGCCTATAAGGCTTTTGTAAGAAGATAAATAAGAGGTACTTTATCAAATGGACGATTCCAAAGACTTTTTGTCTGTTATCAACGAAGCTTATCCCAAATTAAGCAAAGGACATAAGCTCATTGCGGCCTACATCGTGGACAGATACGATCAGGCTGTATTTATGACGGCCGCAAAACTCGGTGAGACCGTAGGCGTAAGCGAATCGACGGTCGTACGATTTGCTTCCGCATTAGGTTATGACGGTTTTCCGGAGTTTATGAAGGATCTTGAAGAATGGTACAAATCAAAGATCAATACCGTTCAGAAGATCGGAGCAAAATACGGAAGAGCAAGCCAGTCCGAGTTACTTACCTCCGTTATATCGTCGGATATCGAAAAACTTGAGGATACTATGGCAAATCTGGATGTCAATTCATTCGAACTTGCCGTGGATCTTATTTTAAGAGCGAGAAAGGTTTATGTAGTGGGACTTCGTTCCTGCGAACCTCTTGCAAGGTTTCTTCATTTCTACTTAAACATGATAAGACCCGATGTGGTACTGCTGGGCACCACAAGTGTAAGCGAAATGTTTGAGCAGATGATCAGGATCGATGAACATGACTGTATAATCGGTATCTCTTTCCCAAGGTATTCCATGCGTACCCTTAAGGCTATGGAATTTGCCAATGACAGGAATGCCAAGGTCATTACCATAACCGATTCCGTTCATTCGCCCATGAACCTTTATTCGTCATGTAACCTTCTGGCCCGTTCCGATATGGTCTCGATCGTGGATTCGCTGGTGGCTCCGCTCAGTGTTATTAATGCGCTTGTTGTGGCGCTTTGCCTTAAAAGACCCGATGAGGTCAAGACAAATCTGGAAAATCTTGAGGAAGCGTGGGGCAATTATCAGGTATACTTAAACGATGAGATCAACTTCATAGATGATGAACCGATACTTAACTATTCTTTGAGAAAAGAAGAACAAAACGGAGATACGGATGAGTAAAGTAATTGTCGTTGGCGGCGGAGCTGCGGGGATGATGGCTTCAATAGCCGCGGCCGGAGCGGGTGATGAAGTTACTTTGATCGAAAAGAACGAAAAGCTCGGCAAGAAGCTTTTTATAACGGGAAAAGGGCGATGCAATGTCACCAATTCATCGGACATTGAAACGGTTTTTTCCAACATAAACAGAAATCCGAAGTTTATGTACAGCGCACTTTATTCTTATGACAACAATGCCGTTATGTCTTTTTTTGAAGATAACGGATGTAAGCTTAAAGTGGAGAGAGGGAACAGGGTATTCCCGGTTTCAGATCATTCTTCGGATATAATAAAAACGCTTGAGAAGGTCTTAAAAGCGGAAAATGTAAAGGTTTTACTCAATAAAAAAGTAAGATCGCTCATAATTGACAACAATGTCTTAATGGGTGTTATTTTAACGGATGATTCTAAACTTACTGCCGATAAGGTCATACTTGCGACAGGCGGTTTAAGCTATCCCGCAACCGGTTCGGACGGGGACGGGCTTAGACTCGCGCGTGATTCGGGCCATAAGATAACGGATACGGTCCCTTCACTCATTCCGCTTACTTCTGATGAAGAGTGGGTAAATGACCTTCAGGGCCTTTCGCTTAAGAATGTCACGTTTTCACTTATTTCCGGTAAAAAAACGATCTTTTCGGAACTCGGCGAGATGCTTTTTACACATTTCGGAGTTTCGGGGCCGCTTGTATTGAGTGCAAGTTCTTTTTATCAGAAAGAGGCGGAAAAGAACTCAGATATTTACGCATCGATCGATCTTAAGCCGTGGTTATCCGAGGAACAGCTTGATAAGCGGATCTTAAGGGATTTTGAAGAAAATCGGAATAAGTCGTTTAAAAATTCGCTCGACGGACTGTTACCAAAAAGACTAACGGAGACCGTTGTAAAACTTTCCGGCATCGATCCCGACACAAAGGTAAATCTCATATCCAGAGAGGAAAGAAAGACCCTTCTTAACCTTTTAAAGAACCTTTCTTTTAAGATCACGGGAACAAGACCGATAGAAGAGGCCATAATCACAAGAGGCGGTGTATCGGTCAAAGATATAAATCCATCCACAATGGAATCAAAACTTATAAAAAATCTTTATTTTGCGGGTGAGATGATAGACATTGATGCAATGACCGGCGGCTACAATCTTCAGCTCGCATGGTCGACGGGACATCTTGCCGGCAGCAAAAAGGAGGAATCATGAGTTATCAGATAGCAATAGACGGGCCTGCGGGCGCAGGTAAGAGCACAATAGCCAAACTGGTGGCAAAAGAACTTAATTTTGTATATGTTGACACCGGTGCCATGTACAGGGCGATGGCTTTGTACTGCGTAAAAGAAGGCGTTTCCAAAGATGATGAGAAGGCTGTTGTGGATCTTTGCAGGACCGCGGACGTATCGATAAGATACATAGACGGAGAACAGGCGGTATTTTTAAACGGAGAAAACGTAAACGGTCTTATAAGGACTCCGGCTGTAAGCGATGCCGCTTCAATGGTCTCGACCTACAAAGAAGTAAGGGAAAAACTCGTGGAGCTTCAAAGATCGCTCACAGATACGGAAAATGTGGTCATGGACGGAAGAGATATAGCAAGCGTCGTTCTTCCGAATGCGGATTTAAAGATCTATCTCGATGCGGACGTTGAGGTGCGTGCAAAAAGACGATATGACGAACTTGTCGCAAAGGGTGAGGATCCCGATTATGACGAGATACTCTCCGGGGTCAGAGAACGTGACTACAGGGATATGCACAGAGACAATTCACCGCTTACGAGAGTTCCCGAAGCAGTATATGTAGACAGTTCCTACATGTCGATCGAAGAAGTAAAAAACACGATCATAGACGAGTTTAAAAAGGTGTCGTAAAGTGGCAAAAGAAGTTGTTATTTCGGAAAATGCGGGTTTTTGTTACGGAGCCGGCAGAGGAGTGGATCTTTTAAATAAGGCGATAGACAGCGGAACACCGATCTATACCTACGGTCCCATCCTTCATAACGATAAGCTCATCGAATCGTTTGAAAAGCGGGGAGTAAAGGTCATAAACGATATAAGTGAGCTTAAGGACCGGCCCAAAGGGCTTGTGGTCATAAGATGCCACGGCGTCGAAAAGAGTGTTTGCGATGCGATCGAGGCGACAGGCAATGAGGTTTACGATGCGACATGCCCGTTTGTGAAAAGGATCCATAAAATTGTCGCACAAAAGAGTGCCGAGGGAGAAAAGATCGTCGTTATCGGAAACCCGAAACATGCCGAAGTTATTGGGATCGTGGGCTGGAGCAGTAATGGCGCAACTGTTTTGGAAACCGAAGAACAGGTTAGAAATTTTAAGCCGGATCCGGACGAAAAGATCTGCGTTGTCGCTCAAACAACGTTTAACCGTAACAAATTTCAAGAATTTCTTGATATTTTTCAAAAAAACAGTTACAATATGACTGTTATGAACACAATTTGTGATGCTACGCGCATCAGGCAGGCTGAAGCCGATGAATTGTCGGCAAAAGCGGACATTATGATTGTCATCGGGGACGAGAAAAGCTCCAACAGTCGTAAGCTGTTCGATATATGCAAAAAGAATTGTGCGAATACGTACTTTATTCAGACAGTAGATGATATAAAGGGAAAACTTTCCGGTATGGACGGTCTGATAGGTATAACAGCCGGGGCATCAACCCCGAGATATATTATTGAGGAGGTTCAAAGCTATGTCAGAAATGACGTTTGAACAGATGCTTGACGCATCATTTAAGACTATACATACGGGAGAGGTTGTTGAGGGTACTGTAATTGATGTTAAGCCCAATGAGGCAGTTTTAAACATCGGCTATAAGTCAGACGGTATACTTACCAAGAGTGAATATTCAAATGATCCCGGTGTCGATCTCACCGAAGCGCTTAAGATCGGTGATACTTTGGAAGTTAAGATCATCAAAGTTAACGACGGAGAGGGTCAGGTTCTTCTTACATACAAGAGACTCGCACTTGACAAGGGCTCCAAGAGACTCGAAGAAGCATTCGAAAGCCAGGAGATCTTAAAAGCAAAAGTTTCACAGGTTCTCGAAGGCGGTGTCTGCATAGTTGTCGATGAAGTCAGGGTATTCATCCCCGCAAGCCTTTTCTCCGACACATACGAGAAAGACTTAAGCAAATATCTGGGTGAAGAGATCGAGTTCGTCGTTACCGAATACAACCCCAAGAAGCGTCGTATCATCGGTAACCGCAAGGTTATCCTTGTTGCAAGGAAAGAAGAAGCTCAGAAGAAACTTCTTGAGACCATCAAGGAAGGCGACGTTGTTGAAGGAACCATAAAGAACGTTACGGACTTCGGTGTATTTGTGGATCTTGGCGGAATGGACGGTTTGCTTCACATTTCCGAGATGAGCTGGGGCCATGTTGAGAACCCCAAGAAGAACTACAAGGCAGGCGAGAAGCTTACGGTTCTCATCAAAGAGATCAACGAGAACAAGATCGCATTAAGCCTTAAGTTCAACGACACAAATCCCTGGGTTGACGCAGAGTCAAAGTATGCAGTGGGAACGGTTGTTACCGGTAAAGTGATGCGTATGACTGACTTCGGTGCATTTGTGGAACTTGAAAACGGAATCGATGCACTTCTTCATGTATCTCAGATATCCAAGGATCATATCGAGAAGCCTTCGGATGTGCTTAAGGTCGGCGATGAAGTTACGGCAAAAGTTGTTGACTTCAATCTTGACGAAAAGAGAGTCAGCATCTCGATAAAGGCTCTTACAGCTCCCGACCCTAAGGAAGAAAAAGAAGAAGAGAGTAACGAAGACGTTGCAAGCGTTGACATTGATGCCGTGATCGCTGCGGAAGAAAACGGTGAAGAGGCATAAGTCTTAATTAATCGTTAAATATCATTTGATATAATAATGGGTGGTCGGTAAAGACCGCCCATTAATTTTTTAAATAGGAGAAGCAAGGGGATGGCATACGATTACGAGTATTTCAAAAAAGCAGTTTTCGACTTGACCAAGATCGATCTTAACGCTTACAAGGAGAAGCAGATGAAGCGAAGGATCGATACGCTTATCGGCAAGCATAATGTTAAGGGTTACGACGAATATGTACAGTTACTTAAGACCGACAAGGAAAAATTTGAAGAATTTGTAAGCTATTTAACGATCAACGTTTCGGAGTTTTACAGAAATCCCGATCAGTGGGAATTGATGGATAAAACGATCATTCCGGAACTCATATCAAAGTTCGGCAACAACTTAAAGGTATGGAGCGCCGCATGTTCGACGGGTGACGAGCCCTATTCGCTTGTAATGGCGCTTTCAAGACACCTGCCGCTTAATCAGATCAAGATATTTGCAACCGATATAGACAAGCAGATACTTGAAAAGGCCAAGATGGGTCTTTATAACGAGAAATCGATCGAAAACGTTCCGAAGGACCTTAAGGCCAAGTATTTCGAAAAAGTCGGAGGTTCATACAGGATAAAGGATGAGATCAAGGCAAGAGTAGAGTTTAAACAGCACAATCTTTTAAAAGATACTTATCCTACCGATATGCATCTTATCGTTTGCAGAAATGTACTGATATACTTTACCGAAGAAGCAAAGGAAGAGATATTCAAAAAGTTCTGCGCTTCGCTTAAGAGTAAAGGCATCCTCTTTATAGGAAGTACCGAGCAGATAATCAACTATAGGGAAATAGGTTTCCAGAGAAAGAACTCATTTTATTACGACAAGCCATGATAATAAAAAGTCGCCCGGATGGGCGGCTTTTTTATTGTTTAAGCATATGTTCCATAAGATGTGAGGCGTAAGCCGAAAAAAGCTCACGATCGGTCTTTCTTTCATCGGTAAGCTCAAAGAAAAGCTTCTTTGAACTGAAATCGGGTTTAAAAAACGGAGTTATAAGTGCATCCCATTCGGGTAAGAATCTGGATGTCTTTCTTGTGTAACAGTTCTGCGCTTTGGCTTTTTCTCTGTGACCTTTATCCACGAATGAAGCTACGGATTTGTGGAGGGCCACGTCTTCATCGGGAAGATAATAGTAATCCTTGTAGTTTGCATAATAGTATTTGAGTTCTTCTTCGGCGATCGGAACTCTCAGCATTGCCTGATTTGCCGCTCCCGCAAAATATACTCCGTCATACATATATGAGATCGGAACGGGAAGGGGAGCGGGGGTGTCGAACGTCATCAAAAGTTCGGAACGGTCGTTTCCGTTAACGTCTTTAAAGTGGCTTGCGGACACCTTTGTGACCTTTAACTTGTCCGTAAACAGATCGCATACCGACAATATGGGAAGTATACCCGGCATTCCGCTTAAATCTTCAAAATTATGAAGTAGGAGCAGGCGTTTTAATTCTTCATCGTGCGTTTCAACATATTGATGATAAAGCCCGATGAGATCCCCGCCCGAATATTTGTCTTCCCTGTCGATCTTTAAGAATCTTTCTATCGTTTTCTGCTTGCAGTTTTCAAGTTTCAAAAACGACTTAAGCGTTGCAACGCGTTTATATAAGTCGATCCCGGTAAAATCATTGAAATTGTAAGGGAGATCGTGTTCTTTGACCTTGGCAAGGATATATGGAATATCAAAGTTGTTGCCGTTAAAATGGATGAGGAACGAAAAATCCTTTGCAAATGAGAAGAATTCATTTAACAGTTCTTCCTCGTCGGAATATTTATCGGCAAAAAACTGGGTTGCATAAAAGGCATTGTCTTTAAAGTAAACGCAGCCTATAAGATAAAGATTTGAGTTTCTGGCGGTAAATCCCGTAGTCTCAATATCGATAAAAAGACATTTGTTCCTGTCACATATTTTTTCCAAAGGGTAGTTTAATTCGGAAATGTTTATGGGATTTGTGATTGTCTGCATATCATACCTCCGAAGAATATAAGAAAAAACCGCTTATCATGATAGTATCATTTAGATCTTAAAGAGACAAGATTAAAATGCATGACACAAATGTCACAAAAACATGAAAACAATAGTGCTTATAAGGCTTACAAGTTCTTTTGACACTTATATCATTTTATAGTATAGTATCTTTGTATTGGAAAAAATTGAGAAGGTAGGTTTCATATGGCAAGTCTGACATTCAGGGGCGGGATTCATCCTTATGACGGAAAAGATATGTCCAAGGATATACCCATTAAAGAGATCAATGCCGGCCCTGTTCTGGTTTATCCGCTGTCGCAGCATATCGGTGCGCCGGCTGTTCCCATTGTTCAAAAAGGAGATCGTGTACTCGCAGGCCAGAAGATAGCCGAGGCACAGGGATTCGTGTCATCTCCGATATATTCGTCCGTATCCGGTACGGTCAAAGATATCTGCAATCACAGAGTGCTTGCAGGTAATAATGCCATGTCCATAATCATCGAAAACGACGGTCAGTACGAGAGTGCGACTCCATGGGATGTCAAACCCCTTGATGAGATGGATGAGGCCGAGATCATCAACAGGATACGCGAAGCCGGGATCGTAGGTATGGGCGGTGCGGGTTTCCCCACTCATGTAAAGCTTTCGGTAAAGGAACCTCATAAGATCGATTATGTGATCGTCAATGCGGCCGAATGCGAGCCTTATCTTACAAGTGATTACAGAAGGCTTATCGAATCACCCGAGAAGCTTCTGGACGGTCTTAAGGTATATCTTAAACTTTTCCCCAATGCATTGGGAATAGTTGCGATCGAAGACAATAAACCCGACTGCATCAAGATCTATAAGGCACTTACCAGAGAAGAACCGAGAATAGTGGTGAAAGCCTTAAAGACAAAGTATCCGCAGGGTTCCGAAAGACATCTCATCTATGCCGTAACGAGAAGGGAACTTAACTCAAAGCTTCTCCCCGCAGATGTAGGCTGCGTGGTCAATAATGTCGATACCGTATATTCCGTCGGTTCCGCAGTATACGAAGGCAGGCCGTTAATGTACAGGATAGTAACGGTTACCGGCAACTGCATCAAGAATCCGCGAAACTTTAAGGTAAGGACCGGAACTTTGTATTCAACTCTTCTTGAAGAGGCAGGCGGTTATAAAAAGGAACCGGCAAAGATAATATCGGGCGGGCCCATGATGGGTATATGCATGTTCGATCTTGATGTTCCCGTTACGAAGACCGCATCGGCGCTTCTTTGTCTTTCGAAAGACGATATTTCAAGAATGGAGCCTTCCGCATGTATAAATTGCGGAAAGTGCGTGAGTGTATGTCCGAGCCGTCTTGTGCCGAAGATACTTTCGGATCACGCCGAGAACTTCAATGAAGAAGCATTTTTAAGCTGTAACGGACTTGAGTGTGTGGAGTGCGGATGCTGCAGTTACATCTGCCCCGCTAAGAGACCGCTTGCACAGAATATAAAATCAATGCGCAAGATAGAACTTGCAAAAAAGAAAAAGTAGGAGGAAGAGAAAGTGGACGGATTATTAAATGTATCTTCAAATCCGCATATCCGGTCAAAGCAGACAACAAGCTCGATCATGCTTTTAGTCATCATTTCGCTTCTTCCGGCCGCCGGTCACGCAATATACAGATTCGGCTTTAACGCACTTATGCTCATTGGTGTTTCGATAATAAGTGCGGTTGCGTTTGAACTTTTATTTGAAATGTTTACGGGCAGAAAGAACACTGTCTCTGATTTTTCCGCGATCGTTACGGGTCTTCTTCTGGCCCTTAACCTTCCGGTAAAGGCACCGTGGTGGATCCCGATCGTGGGTTCTTTCTTTGCCATAGTGGTGGTCAAGATGCTTTTCGGCGGTCTCGGTCAGAATTTTATGAACCCGGCCCTTGCCGCAAGATGTTTTCTTTTGATCTCATTTACATCCATAATGACAAATTTCGATACCGATACGATGTCGGGCGCTACGCCTCTTTACAGGATAAAGATGGGAGAGCAGGTGGATATCGTGAAGATGCTTACCGGAAATACCCAGGGTACCATCGGTGAGACATCGGCGCTGTGTCTTCTTATCGGAGCGGTATTTTTGTTTCTTTGCGGTGTTATCGATCTTATAATCCCCGGAATGTACATAGCGACTTTTGTGATATGTATCGGATTGTTCGGAGGCCACGGATTCGATCCGACCTTCCTTTCTGCGCATGTTCTGGGCGGCGGACTTATACTCGGTGCGTTTTTCATGGCTACCGATTATGTCACAAGACCCATAAGCAAATCGGGACAGGTAATATTCGGAATGCTGCTCGGTATATTGACCGCTGTGTTCAGAGTCTTCGGTCCGACAGCCGAAGGAGTTTCTTATGCGATCATAATCGGCAACATTCTTGTTCCGCTCATCGATAAGATTACCGTACCTTCATATTTCGGAAAGGGGGCGGTAAAGAGTGAATAAGAACGTTGAGATAAAAGAACTTGTAAAGAATACCCTTATAATGCTTGCGATCACACTTATCGCGGGCTTTATCCTCGGATTCGTGTATGAAATTACCAAAGACCCCATTGCCAATATGGAAGAAAAGGCAAGACAGGAAGCCAATGCGGCTGTATTTGTAAATGCTTCTTCGTTTGAAGAACAGAATTTTGACAAAGATCAGATGCTTAAATGCCTCGAAGACGATTTTGAAAACGTCGAGATCACGGAAGTTCTTGCCGCAAAGGATTCGGGCGGCGGACAGATCGGATATGTATTTGAGATCACAAGCCACGAAGGCTTCGGCGGAGATATCGTGTTCAGAATGGGCGTTCAGAATGACGGAACGGTCAATGCGATAGCGATCACGTCAATATCCGAGACCGCAGGGCTTGGTATGAGAGCCGAAGAAGTTATCGTTCCGCAGTTTTTTGAAAGAAGAGCTGACAGCTTTGAGGTCACAAAGACCGGTGCCGCACTCGACAATCAGATAGATGCCATTTCAAGTGCTACGATCACATCAAAGGCATTTGTTAACGGTGTAAATGCCGGGCTTTTATATTTAAGAGAAGTTTTGGGAGGAGGTGTTGTGAATGAATAAGCAAAACCAAAGCATTCCCTCTCAAATGGGTGAAAGACTTGTAAACGGTCTGTTTAAAGAAAATCCCACCTTTGTTCTTTTGCTCGGTATGTGTCCTACGCTTGCGGTGACCACAAGCGCGATCAACGGTCTTGGCATGGGACTTACCACAATGGTGGTGCTTGCATTGAGCAATCTGCTTATTTCGCTTTTAAGAAAGGTCATTCCGAATAAGATCAGGATACCTGCGTTTATCGTTATTATCGCTTCGTTCGTAACGATCGTGGAGCTTTTGCTTAAGGCATATATTCCGTTCCTTTACGATGCACTCGGCATATATATACCGCTTATAGTCGTTAACTGTATCATCCTCGGACGTGCGGAGGCATATGCTTACTCCCACGGCCCGATCCCGTCTCTTTTCGATGGTATCGGAATGGGCCTGGGCTTCAGTCTGGCTCTTACGATCCTCGGTGGTTTCAGAGAACTTCTCGGAGCGGGAGAAATATTCGGTTATCATATAATGCCGGACGGGTTTGTGCCGGTGAGCATATTTATAATGGCACCCGGTGCGTTCTTTGTAATGGCACTGCTTACCGCACTTCAGAATTATATCAAGGATATCGGTCAAAAGCACGGAAAGGATATGTCCAAAATCGGCTCCGGCTGTGGCGGAGACTGTATGGCCTGTGATAAGGAATGTAAGGTTGCCGCTCCGGTAACGGAAGAGCAAAAGCCGGAAGAACCCGTTAAGGAAGATAAAAAGCCTAAAGAGTCCGTTGAGGAAGATAAAAAGCCCGAAGAAACCGTTAAGAACGAACCTAAGCAGGAAGAAGATAAGGAAGAGCCCGAGGCTGAAGAACCCGCCAAAGAGGATTTAAAGGTCGAAGAGCCAAAGTCCGACGGATCCGGGGCAGAAGAAGACAAGGCTTCAAAACCTAACTTTATTGCCGTTCTTTCGGGCAGATTTGCCGACTTTAAAGAAAAGCAGTCTGTAAAGAATGCGGAAAGAAAGGCGGCAAGAGAAGAGGCTTCAAAGAAAAGAGCCGAAGAAAAGGCTGAACTGGCTGCCAAGAAAGCCGAAGAAAAGGCTGCTCTGGAGGCTAAGAAGGCTGAAGAAAAAGCGGCATTGGAAGCTAAAAAGGCTGAGGAAAAGGCGAAAGAAGTTGCCCGCAAGGCTTTGGAAGCAGAAAAAGCTGAAGAAGAGCGTATCTTAAGAGAGGCCGAAGAAACGGTCAAGGCAGCCGAAGAGGCAAAGGCGACGGAAGAAGCCAAGGCAGCCGAAGAGGCAAAGGCGGCGGAAGAAGCCAAGGCAGCCGAAGAGGCAAAAGCAGCGGAAGAAGCCAAGAAAGCCGAGGAAGCAAAGGCTTTGGAAGAAGCAAAAGTCTTAGAAGAAGCCAAAGTTTCAGAAGAAGCCGGAAATGCCGGAGAGGCAGACAAAGCGGAAGAAGCAAAAGCCGAAGATGATGATATTGAATTTTTCAATCTTGAAGAGTTTAAGAGCCGTATAAATAAGCCTGTCAAAAAGAAGTCACACAAGAAGTCGAGCATCGATAAAGCCAAATTGCTTCTTTCAAAGGCAGAAGAAAGTTTAAAGGAGGATGAGAACAATGATTAGAAGTCTTATATTTCTTGCATTGGGTTCAGCCCTTATAAACAATGTCGTTTTAAGCCAGTTTTTAGGCCTGTGTCCGTTCCTGGGAGTTTCCAAAAAGGTCAAGACCGCTGTCGGAATGGGTACGTCGGTCATATTTGTCATAACGTTAAGCTCGATCGTTACAGGAATCCTGTATGAGCAGCTGCTTGTAAGATTTCACATCGAATATTTGAAAACGATAATATTCATACTTGTGATCGCAGCTTTGGTGCAGTTTTTGGAGATGTTCTTAAAGCGATATATACCTTCTTTGTACAGCGCGCTCGGTGTATACCTTCCGCTTATCACCACAAACTGTGCTGTTTTGGGTGTAGCACTTACAAATGTCAATAAAAGCTACAGTCTTCTTGAGGGAACAGTTAACGGATTTGCCACGAGTGTGGGTTTTGCGATCTCGATAATCATACTTGCCGGTATCCGTGAAAAGATACAATACAACGATATCCCGAAACCGTTTAAAGGCATGCCGATCGTTCTTATATCGGCAGGACTCATGGCGATCGCCTTCTGCGGTTTCTCGGGACTTTTGTAGGAGGGCGTGACATGGATTTCGGATCGATAGTTACCGCTCTTATCATAATAGGTTCGATAGGGCTGTTTGTAGGTATATTTTTAGGAATCGCGGGAATAGTATTTAAAGTCGAAGTAAATGAAAAAGAAGAAGCCGTGCTGTCGAAACTTCCCGGCAATAACTGCGGCGGATGCGGATTCCCCGGCTGTGCGGGGCTTGCACATGCGATCGTTAACGGTGAGGCGGAGATAAACCGTTGTCCCGTGGGCGGTCAGGCCGTTGCCGATGAGATAGCGGCTATCATGGGCACAAAGGCCGAAGCGGCGGAAAGAAAGGTTGCGTTTGTGGCTTGTAAAGCCCATTGTGAAGACGCTTCCGTGGATTATGAATATTACGGCGTAAATGACTGCAGGATGTTAAGCTTTGTGCCTAACGGCGGTCCCAAATCGTGTAATCAGGGATGCCTCGGTTTCGGTACATGCGCTTCCGTCTGTCCTTTTGATGCCATTCATGTCGAGGACGGTGTAGCTGTTGTGGACAGGGATAAATGTAAGGCCTGCGGAAAATGCGTTGAGGTATGCCCGAAGCATCTTATATCGCTCATTCCTTACAATGCAAAGTATGCGGTTGCATGCTCCAATACCGAAAAAGGTGCGATAACCACCAAGCAGTGTAAAGTCGGTTGCGTGGGATGTTCTCTCTGCGTAAAGAGCTGTCCCAACAATGCCGTAAAATTTGAGAATTTCAATGCGACGATCGATTACGCACTTTGCAAAAACTGCGGAGCCTGTGCGGAGAAATGCCCGAAGAAGGTCATCAACGAGCTTTATTCGTAGAGATAATTTCCCTTGTGTCGGTTATGAATATTGCTTCATATCCCGGATAGTTATCAAGATATTTTGTTCCTTCGTCGATTCCTTTGATGAAAAGGATGGTGGAAAGCGCATCGCATATAGTTGACTTTTCGCCTATTATACTGACGCTTAACAGGTTGTTCCTTACGGGGCAGCCTGTTTTTGTATCAAGGATATGATGATAAAGAACATTGTCTTTGAGAAAGAAACGTTCGTAGCTTCCGCTCGTAACAACACTTTTATCGATAACTTCAACTGTCGTTATCGATCCGTCGCCAGCCGGGTCAGGGTCTTTGATGCCTATCTTAAACGGAGTATTGCCGGGTTTTGAGTTTATGGTAAGTACATTTCCGCCCAGATTTATAAATCCGTAGTCCACATCATATTTTTTTATTTCTTCTTTTAAGACATCGGCAATATAGCCTTTTGCGATGCCGCCGAGATCGAGCATGGCCTCATTGTCTTTTAAGGTTACGTTTGTGCCGTTTAGGATCACATTTTTATAATCGACGTGAGATAAAGCTTTTGATATTTCCGCATCGGAAGGGATCTTTGGGTCATCGGATTTAAAATCCCATATGGCGGTAAGAGTTCCTACGGTCGGATCGAACAATCCGTCCGTTTCTTTTGCAAAAGAAAGTGCATCGCCTAAAATCTCGGCGGTTTTTTCATTTACGGTTACGGTCTTTCCACCTGAATGATTAATGATATAAATGTCTGATGTTTCGGTATTTTTATTAAGAAGGCCGTCGTATACGGCCGCAAGTTCCATACACTTTTGGGCGGCGGCTTTTGCTTCGCTTCCGGCAAGATCGACCATGATAACGGTGTCAAAATAGAAACCCGAAAGAGAAATTTCGGTTTCTTGTGATTTGCATGCCACAAGAGAAAGCATTAATGATATAATCATTGTTAAAGTTAAGATCACTGAAGAGGTTTTTCTTTTCATAGTTATAGATTTTAACGCATATCCGGTAAAAAGGGAACGTATTAATGAAGCTTGATGATGATTTTAACAGTTCATACGAGAAGGGCAAATTTCAGACGACGATAACTGCCGTTGCCGTAATAGCGATAGTTACCGTTATTGTTTTTGTGCTCATATTAAATGCCGATTCCGTTAAAAGAACCGCATCTTCCACAAAGACGGCTTCGATCATAAGCGAGATAGCATCGATCGGAAGCGATGATACTTCCGGTGAAGTTGTCGACGATCACGTTCCTTTATCGACCCTTCATCCCGAAGATCTTGATTTTTATGAGATGTATCACGAAACATCCGAATCCGTTTCCGTTTCCGAGGAGGAACCGGCAGAGGTCGAAGAAGATCCTGCGACGGACGGAAAGCATACACTTGTTGTTATGCCCGACGGTACGGAAGAATGGGTATCCATCAGTAAGTACATAACCAAAAATATTTATGATTACACAAATCTTTCGGACCTTGACGGCATCAAAGAATATACATACAACAACCGCGTTGTGAGTGCTTTCGGTGTGGATGTGTCAAAGGATCAGGGCTATATCGATTATGTCAAGCTTCAGAAAGCCGGAGTCGATTTTGTGATGATCCGCGTCGGCGCGAGAGGCTATTCAAGCGGACAGATCACGATCGATGATTATTTTGAAGACAATATAAGACGTGCATCGAGTGCCGGGCTTGATATAGGCGTTTATTTTCTTTCGCAGGCGATCACCGAAGAGGAAGCCGAAGAGGAAGCCGAACTTGTAATAGAAAAGATAAAAGACTATAAGCTTATCTATCCGGTAGCATTTGTGATGGAATATACCGAAGGCGATACGGCAAGGGTGGAAGCACTTAATAAAAACGAAAAATCAATGGTAGCCAGGGCTTTTCTTAAAAAGATAGAAGAGGCGGGCTATAAACCGATAGTGTATGGTACAAAGGCATGGCTCATAAAATATATCGAGCTTAACAAAGTCGTTTCGGATTTCGACGTATGGCTTTCGGAAGAGGCCGATATGCCCACTTACCCTTATGAATTTACCATGTGGCAGTACAATAAAAAGGGCAGTATTTCCGGAATATCCGGAGATGTAAGCTTCAATTTAAGTTTCGTGGATTATTCGCTCAGATAGTCAAAAGCTTGTCAGAGATCTTTATATTTGAATAAATGTCCGCGTATTCGCGCGCAGAGATACCCTCAATATAATTTTGAGGGTATTTTTTCGAGATCCCTTTGGAACGTAACAGATCGACGGCTTTGTTAAAAGCGATCGCCGCCGTTATCTCATCGGCATAGCGGCCGATGATGAACTTACCGTTTATATTGATCGTGGCCTTGTATATTTCCTTTGCTTTTACGGTCTGTTTTTCGACGCCGAAATAACGGTTTATTATCTCTATGTTCTCACGCCTGAAATCGTAATTGTCGCCGTTTATGAATATATAATCCCTTCCTTCGACGGAAAACGGCTTTATGCCGAATCGTTCTTTTACCGAGACCTGTGAACCGTAATCGGAAACAAAGATATGGTTTCCGCGCTTTATTATCTTATGCGAGGAAAAGTAAAAAAGATCGTCGGTATCGAATTTGTATATTTCGTTCGGAGAATAGTAGTAAAAGAAAAATTTATTCTCAAGATAGATCGGAGTTTTTATATAGATATTCTTGTCTCGAAGATTACACAAAATGACAAATTTTTCGAAGGAAAGAGGGCAGTCTTCGGGATAATCGGAAACATCGATATCCGAAGAAAGAAGCTTTTCGGCGAAAAGATAAGCTTTTCCGGCTTCGCTCTCGGAAGAGTAGCTGCCCAGGCTTATGTGCTTGTTGTTCCTGGTTATGGAAGCACGAAAATTGGGCTTTCCGCTTTTTAAATTGTCGATATAAACACCTTGTTTTTGCGCTGCCATGCAATCCTTTTATTTTTGATTAACAAATAATTAATTTTTTCTAAATTTGTTGTTGCTTATTTGAAGATTCGGGGTTAAAATTTAGTAAATAATTTGTAGCGGTAAAGCGATAAAGTATAAAACTATGACGACAAAAGAAGCTCTTGATGCGATAATTCCTTCTTACGAACGGTATTATAACATTATAACCGAAAACGTTAAAGAACCGTTTGATAAGGAGGCGTGGTTCCTTTCGCACAATGAACAGTATTTTCTGGTGAAGGCCGCAAAGGTCGATGATGTCGATTCCAATGAATATGTGTTTTTTAAGACGATCGATCATTTAACTTTGGAAGAGTATGAAAGACTTTGCGATATAAGCTGGGAAGAAGGCATATCAAGGGTAAAACCTTATCTCGGTCATAAAAATACCGATGTATCGCTTGTAATATTTGCGGACCGTATCGACAACAACTGTTTTGAAGCGGTCAAAAAGACCAGAAGATATAAATCATATTCGTTCAGCTTTAAAGGCTATTCGAATTTTAAAGTGGTTGCAGTTGAACTGAAGCTTAAGAGATTTGCCACCAACCGCCAAGGGAGGATCTTAAAGCAGATGTTCATGCGATATACAAAATAATCATTTTCAAAGAGGAGAGAGACATGACAGCATTACTTATCATTGTTGCAGCTATTATCTTGCTGTTCTTGGGCTATGTTTTCTACGGATCATGGCTTGCAAAGCAGTGGGGCATCGACCCTACAAAGAAGACTCCTGCTGTTGAAAAGGAGGATGGTGTTGACTATGTTGCGGCTAAGCCTGCAGTATTAATGGGTCACCACTTCTCATCCATTGCAGGCGCAGGTCCCATTAACGGACCTATACAGGCTTCTGTATTCGGATGGCTTCCGGTTTTCCTGTGGTGTGTTATCGGTGGTATTTTCTTTGGCGGTCTTCAGGATTTCGGTTCACTTTTTGCTTCCATCAGACATGACGGAAAATCCGTCGGTGAGATCATCAAAGACTCGATGGGCAGCCGTGCAAAGAAGTTATTCATCATCTTTGCACTTTTGGTTCTTATTCTCGTTATCGCATCTTTCGTTAACGTCGTAGCAGGTACCTTCAAGTCCGATACATTCGGCTTTACCACTGGCGATGCCGTTACCGGAAATGAGACTACGGCAATAATCTCACTTTTATTCATCGTCCTTGCTATCATCTACGGTATTCTTACCAACAAGATGGGCGTTAAGACACTTCCCGCAACCATTATCGGTATCGCAGGTATCGTTCTTTCCGTTATCATCGGTCTTAATGTTGGTTTTGCAATGAGCCGTACGGCATGGATCATCGCGATCGGTATTTATATCGCCGTTGCTTCACTGGTTCCCGTTTGGATCCTTTTACAGCCCCGTGATTACCTTTCCAGTTTCTTACTTTACTTTATGATGGCACTTGCTGTTGTAGGTATTATAGTTACTGCATTTACACATCAGGCTACATTTACGATCCCTGCAGTTACGGGTTGGACCACAAAGATCGGTACGATGTTCCCCGCATTGTTCATCACCGTTGCCTGCGGTGCATGCTCAGGTTTCCATTCTCTTATTTCGACCGGTACATCATCCAAGCAGCTTGACAATGAGAAGAACGCTAAGGCCATCGGTTACGGTTCGATGCTTATCGAATCCGCACTCGGTATCGTATCTCTTATTGCAGTAGGTATGGTATACCAGAAGTACCTTGACGGCGAGTTCGGTTCTCCTTCCGCAGCATTTGCGGCAGGTATCGGTATCATGTTCGGTAATGAAGGCTCGGGCCAGTACAAGACCATATATGCACTTCTTACACTTGCCGTATCTGTATTTGCTCTTACAAGTCTTGATACGGGTACCAGACTTTCACGTTTCATGTTCTCTGAACTTTTCCTTAAGGAAGATGAAGCAACATGGAAGGATGCAAAGGGCGTAAGAATGCTTCTTGCACATCCCTTGTTCGGTACCTCCATCATGGTCATCATCGGCTGTGTACTCGGTGGATTAAGTCTTTCACAGATATGGGGTCTTTTCGGTGCAGCTAACCAGCTGCTTGCAGGTATAGCACTTCTGGCTGTTGCGGCATGGCTCGGCGAAGTCGGAAAGAACAACAAGATGTTCTTTATCCCTACGGTATTCATGCTTACCGCTACACTTACCAGTCTTGTTATTACGATCTTCAAGAAGTTTGCTGCAATCGGTAAGGGCGAAGCTATGTGGGGAGATTATTTCCAGCTTGTATTCGCACTTGCAATGGCAGTTCTTGCTGTGATCCTTGTGGTTGAAGGTGTTCAGACTTTCGCTAAACAGGCTAAAGCAAAGAAGAAATAATGCAAACTATCAAGCGGAGGCGCATGCCTCCGCTTTTTTTGCGTAAATAAGTAAAATAGAATGATATTGATAACAAACTTAACAATTTTGCGCTGTCTCTATTGAATTGTCGTGAATTTTCGTATATCTTTATATTTGGATATTTTTAAGTGAGGTAGTAAATATGTATTATTCAAGTACCAGAGATTCTTCCATAAGGCTTACGGCGTCCGAGGCCGTACTTAAAGGCCTTTCCGATGACGGAGGTCTTTTTGTGCCGAGTGAGTTTCCCACTCTTCCTGTAAGTCTTGAAGAACTGGCCGATATGGATTATAAGGAAACGGCCTTTGCCGTTATGAAAGGTTATCTTGACGATTATACCGAAGATGAACTTAAGGACTGTATCGATAAGGCTTACGACAGTAAGTTTGATACCGAAGAGATAGTGCCGATGGCAGAAGCGGACAAGGCTTATTATCTTGAACTTTTCCACGGTCCCACGATCGCTTTTAAGGATATGGCTTTATCGATCCTGCCCCATCTTCTTACAACAGCGGTAAAGAAGAACAGATCCGATAAGGAAGTTGTTATCCTGACCGCTACGAGCGGTGATACCGGGAAGGCGGCTCTTGCGGGTTTTGCGGATGTTCCGGGTACGCGCATCATTGTTTTTTATCCCAAAGACGGTGTTTCCAACGTACAGAAACTTCAGATGGTCACACAGAATGGCAATAATACTTTTGTGGTTGGCGTTGACGGAAATTTTGATGACTGTCAGTCCGAAGTCAAGGCAATATTCGGAGACGCGGATCTTCGTAAGAAAATGGCCGATGCGGGATTTGCATTTTCATCCGCCAATTCGATGAACATAGGACGACTTGTTCCTCAGATCGCATATTATGTATTTGCTTACGGACGACTTGTTAAAAACGGGCGTATCCGTCCCGGCGATGAGATAAACGTATGTGTTCCCACAGGAAACTTCGGAAACATTCTCGCAGCGTTCTTTGCCAAGAGATCGGGACTTCCGATCAAGACATTTATCTGCGCCTCGAATGACAACAAGGTTTTGTTCGATTTCTTTAAGACGGGCGTTTACGACAAGAACAGACAGTTTATCCTTACGGATTCCCCTTCGATGGATATCCTTATTTCATCAAATCTTGAAAGACTTATCTATATGTCGGCCGGATGCGATGCCCAAAAGAACAAAAAGCTCATGGAGAGCCTTGCTAAAGAAGGGAAATATGAGATCACGGCCGACATGAAGGAATTCATGGACAGTTTCGTGGGCGAATATGCCGACTGGGCCGAATCTTCGGGGAAGATAAGATCTCTGTACGAGAATACGGGTTATATAATCGATACACATACAGCCGTTGCCGCAGCCGCTTACGATAAGTATGTACATGATACCGGCGATAAGACGGTCACAGTCATAGCTTCGACGGCAAGCCCGTTTAAATTTGCCCGTTCGGTACTTAAGGCGATCGACAAAAAGTACGAAGACGGTGAAGATTTTGAACTTATCAACATCCTTTCCGAAAAGGCAAATGTTGATATTCCTCCCGCTATTGAGGAGATACGCGATGCAAAAGTCATTCATGATACTGTTTGCAAACGCGAAGGTATGAGGGATTATGTTTTAAACAACATGGGTTTAAGGTGATCGAGGTAGAAGGTGAAAAGCAAGAAACATATTCTTATCGTGGATGATGTGACCACGAACTTAAGGTATATCGGTGAGGTTTTAAAAGAAAACTATATCCTGTCCATGGCAAAGAGCGGAGAGCAGGTCTTTAAGATACTTGAAAAGGCCCGTCCCGACCTGATCCTTTTGGATATCAAGATGCCGCAGATGGACGGTTTTACCGTTTTCTCAAAACTTTCAAGCGACGAAAAATTCAACAGCATCCCCGTTATCTTTCTTTCGGGCGACAATCAGGAGGAAAACGAGGTAAAGGGCATTGAACTCGGTGCCAAAGACTTTATCAGAAAGCCTTTCGATCCCGAGGATATGGTTCTTAGGATAGAAAGGGCATTAAAGAATGAACGTTCTTGAGATCATTTTCGTAATATATGCGATTTATCTGTTCTATCTTACGGTCAAGATGAAAAGAACCCGTGAGATACCACCCTTTTTGGTGAATAACAGGATAAATGCCGAAAACGCCAAGGATAAAGAGGGTTATATAAATTATATGGTCCCGAGGCTGTTTTGTCTTGAAGCGTCGATAATCATAATAACCGCAGTATCTGTGGCAAGCAATTTCGTCACCTCGCTTTCGCTTGTTTCGATCATCTGTGATGTCGTCTTTTTTATAGCGATCATCATTTTCGGAGTTATGACAGTTAAAGCCCAGAACAGGTTTTTGTTCGGAATGGAGAAAAAATGACAAACAGTGAACTTTATGCACATGTGGATCATACTCAGCTTAAAGCGTTTGCAACATGGGAAGACATAAAGAAACTATGCGATGAAGCCGTAAAATACAAGACGGCTTCTGTTTGTGTTCCGCCGTGCTACATTAAGCGTATACACGATACTTACGGCGACAGGATAAATATCTGTACCGTTATAGGTTTCCCGCTCGGATACAGCGTTACAAAGGCTAAAGTCACGGAAGCGGTCTGTGCCATAGAAGACGGAGCCGGCGAAGTGGATATGGTCATTAACATCAATGATGCAAAGAACGGTGATTTTGACAAGATCTTAAACGAGATCAAAGAGATAAAGAACGCGTGCGGCGACCATATCTTAAAGGTCATAATCGAAACGTGTTATCTGACCGAAGAAGAAAAGATAAAGCTTTGTAAAGTTGTCACAAAGGCCGGAGCGGATTATATCAAGACTTCAACCGGTTTCGGTACGGGCGGAGCAACTTTTGAAGACGTTAAACTGTTTAAGGAAAACATAGGCCCCGATGTTAAGATCAAAGCCGCAGGCGGGATCCGTACAAGGGACGATATGGAAAGATTTATGGAACTCGGTGCCGACAGACTCGGTACAAGTTCAGCAATATCAATATTGGAAGGGTAAATGACATGAACGAAGTATTAAAAAGGATCGGCGAGCTCAGAAAGGCGATGGCCGATCTTAAGATCGACTGGTACTTTATGACATCCGACGATTATCATTCTTCGGAATATGTATCGGACTATTTCAAAGTACGGGAGCATTTCAGCGGCTTTACCGGGGACAATGCGTATCTTTTGCTTGACAAGGACAGCGCATACATGTGGACCGACGGCCGCTATTTTATTCAGGCCGAGGGCGAGCTTAAAGGCACCACGATAAATCTTATGCGCATGGGCGAGGAAGGTGTTCCCACGGTTACCGAATTTATAAAGGCCAACGTAAAAAAGGGAATGACGCTTGCTTTTGACGGACGATGCGTCTCCACAAGTCTGGGCAAAAAGATAAAGAAGATCCTTGAATCCAACAAAGCAAAGCTTAACTTTGAAGACGATACGGCCGCAAAACTTTGGAAGGACAGACCTTCGCTTCCGGACGCACCTCTTTATATCTTAAAGGACGAGACGACCGGGGAATCCTGTACATCCAAGCTTAAAAGGGTCAGAAAAGTGCTCAGGGATTCCGATGCGGGTGCACTCCTTCTTTCAAAACTCGATGATATAGCATGGCTTACGAACATGAGAGGAAACGATATAGAGTGTAATCCTGTCTTTCTTTCGTATATGATGGTCACGGAAAAAGAAGCATATCTTTTCTTAAGGGAATGCGTAGTCACAAAAAAGATCAGGACTTACCTTGATTCAGTAGGTGTCACTGTTATCGATTACGACGATTTCTTTAAATTCTTAAGTGAGTTTTCCGTAAAGAAAAAACTGATGCTTGAAGAAAACAGCGTAAGCTTCGCCGCTTTTATGTGTGCGGGTAAGGGAAGCGAGATATTGAACATGGCCAATCCCACGACCTACATGAAAGCCGTTAAGAATAAGACTGAACTTAAGCATATAAGAGAGATATGTGTGACCGATTCCGTATGCATGATCAAATTTATGTATTGGCTCAAAAATACGATCGGAAAAGAAAAACTTTCGGAACTTGACGCAGCCGATAAGATCGACGGCTTAAGAAGTAAGGTTAAAGGTTTTATAGAACTTTCTTTTCCCACCATCGCAGGATACGGCCCGAATGCGGCAATGATGCATTACAGTGCCACTAAGAAAAACTTCGCTTATTTAAAACCCGAAAACTTTCTTCTCGTAGATTCCGGCGGACAGTATGAGAACGGTACAACGGATGTTACAAGAACCTTTGTATTGGGACCGATCACCGATGAGATGAAGCTGCACTTTTCAAAGGTTGCGGCAGGTATGCTTGCGCTTGCCGATGCAAGATTCTTATACGGTTGTACGGGAAGAAACGTAGATATACTTGCAAGACTTCCTCTCTGGGAGCTAGGGATCGACTATAAATGCGGTACCGGACACGGCATCGGTTATATCTTAAACGTTCATGAGGGACCTCACGGGATAAGATGGAAGTACAATCCCGATGTCAATGAGGCTGTTTTGGAAGACGGAATGCTTATGTCGGATGAACCCGGTGTATACATTGAGGGAAGCCACGGAATAAGGACCGAGAACATGCTTCTTTCGGTTAAGGCCGAAAAAACATCGGGCGGTCAGTTTATGAAGTTTGAACAGCTTACATGGATACCGATCGACAGGGAAGCGCTTGATAAGAAATACCTTTCAGAAAAAGATATAAAGCGCATCGACGATTATCACAAGAAGGTTTATCAAAAGACATACAGATTCTTAAACGAAACCGAGAGAAAATGGCTTAAAGAACAGACAAGACCCTTATAATATGGCGAAAAGAAACGTTAAATTCATAATTTCATACGACGGGACCAGGTATCAGGGCTGGGAACACCAGCCCGATACAGAATGGACTGTTCAGGGCAAGATAGAAAGCGTTCTTTCAAAGCTTGAAGGAAAAGATGTTGAGGTGATAGGAGCGGGCAGAACGGATGCCGGCGTGCATGCAAAGAAAATGGTTGCCAACGCGTTCCTTGAGACCGATCTTTCCGAGACCGGGATAATGGATTATGTAAACCGATACCTTCCCGAAGATATTGCGGTCATCGAAGTGAGATTTGCATCCGAACGCTTTCACTCAAGGTACAAGGCTGTCGGTAAGACATACAGGTACACCTGCTACATAGGTAAGTCCAAGCCCGTTTTTGACAGAAAATACGTATATGTCCTTGATAAGTGCCCGGATGTAAATGCAATGGAAAAGGCGGCAAAGTTACTCATCGGAGAGCATGATTTTGCATCTTTTTGTGCAAATCCGAGGATGAAAAAATCAACCGTGAGGCTTGTGGATAAGATAGATATCTCCGTTAAAGGCGAGTATCTTTATCTTACTTTTCACGGTACGGGTTTTTTGCAGCATATGGTACGTATCCTTACGGGAACGCTCCTTGAGGTAGGGTATCATGAAAGGACGCCCGAAAGCATGACGGAGCTTATAAATGCAAGGGACAGAAAGCTTGCGGGGGTTACCGCACCGGCTCAGGGACTTTGTCTTATGGAAGTTGAATATTGATAATTGTTTTTTAATAGGTCATTTGGTATAATACAGTTAACCTGAAATGCTGGAACCTGTTATTTTTGAACCTACAGTTACTTTAAACGGGATTCCTATATCTATCGGTGGATGTCAAGCCTCCTTCGAGTGGACGGCAGAAGCCGATGTGCGGTCACCCACCTGGCGAATGAGCTAGGAGTCAAAAGACAGGACCTCATTTTGGGCCCATTAAAAAAGGGTGCGTACGCCGCCCTTTTTTGGTTTATAAGTTTTTTGGTTTATTTGGGGATCGTTAAGATGAAAGAGAACCGTAAGAGTTCGAATAATTCCAAGTTAAAACTTATTCTCAAAGATTTCGCATACAGGGCAAAAGTCGATAATTTAAGTTCGCATGCCGCAAGCTGTGCTTTTTTTATTTTTCTCTCAATAATTCCCATGATGATATTAATATGTTCGATCATTCCGTACACGCCGCTCAAAGAATCGGATCTTATCGATATCATAAGCAGAGAGATCCCGACGTCGGTAGGCGGTCTTTTGGTTTCGCTTGTTTCCGAAGTGTACGATAAATCGATCGGAGTGATCTCCTTATCCATAATCGCGACCGTCTGGTCGGCAGGTAAGGGTGTCAATGCACTTATAACGGGGCTTAACGCCATTGAGCATGTGGAAGATAAAAGAAACCCTTTGCTCACAAGGCTTCTTTCTTCGTTATATACGCTTATCTTTCTTGCGGCCATGATAGTGTATCTTACGCTTATGGTATACGGTAAGATCGGAAAGAACATCCTTGTGGGATATTTTCCCCGGTTATCATATGTTTTCAATATTCTCGTTCTGTTCAGGTCGGTAATCACGATCGTGCTTATGACCGTGGTGTTTACCGTTTTGTATGCGATCCTTCCCTATGCAAAGATAAGGATGCGGGTTCAGCTTTTCGGGGCGTTTTTTACTGCTGTGACATGGACGCTGTTTTCGTATCTTTTTTCGCTTTATGTCGAGAATTTCAGTGCGTTCAGCCTGTACGGCAGTTTTGCAACGATAATGGTCATGTGTGTATGGCTTTATTTCTGTATGTATCTTGTCTTTGTAGGAGCCAACTTAAATAAGTATTTCAGACCCGTTTTTCTGGTCATAGACAAAAACATGAGACGCAAGCCGGTTAAGTATCAGGGCGAAAGTCTTGAAGAATAAGGTTTGACAACTAACATGTGAGAAGGTATAATCTCAATGGCTGTGAAGATGCGTAAGTATTATATGCGTTGGACATAAAGAAAGTTACGTCCCGTGGTTTATGAAGCCACGGGATTTTTTATTTATCATCAGGAGGTATATTATGGCTGACCTTAACGAGTTAACCGAGAAACTGTCAAATATAAGGCAGGAGATCACCGAAGAATTAAAAAAGATAGAAAGTTCCCAGGGCGCTTTTGAGTACAAAAAGAGCATTATGGACTCAAAGACCGGTAAGATCGGTTCGCTTATGAGAGAAATGGGCAAGATCCCCAACGAACTTAAAGCCGAATACGGTAAGAAGGTAAATGAGATAAAGAACTGGGCTACCGAAGAGTTTGAAAGTTTTGAGAAGAAACTTAAGGAAGCCGAGCTTAAAAAGCGTTACGAAAGCGAAAAAATAGATGTTACCATGCCCGCAAAGATGCAAAAGAAGGGCAATCTTCATCCGAACACCCAGGTGAGAAATCAGCTTGTCGATATATTCGGTTCCATGGGCTTTAATATCTACGAAGGAAGAGAGATAGAGACCGATTATTATAACTTTACGGCTCTTAATATACCTAAAGACCATCCCGCAAGAGATATGCAGGATACATTCTATTTAAGCCCGGAGTTTTTGCTCCGTACCCAGACTAGTTCCGGTCAGGTCCATGTCATGGAAGAGAATAAGCCTCCGATCAAGATCATATCTCCCGGTAAGGTTTTCCGTTCCGACGATGATGCAACGCATTCACCGATGTTTTCTCAGATGGAAGGTCTTGTTGTCGATAAGGGTATAACACTTTGCGATCTTAAAGGTATGCTCGATCTTTTTGTGCAGAAAATTTTCGGTGAAGGTACAAGCACAAGACTTCGTCCTTCGTATTTCCCCTTTACGGAGCCTTCTGTCGAGGTTGATGTCAGCTGCTTCCAGTGCAAAGGAAAAGGCTGCAAACTCTGCAAGGGAACCGGTTGGATCGAGGTCCTGGGTGCAGGTGTTGTAAACAAGAAGGTCCTTGAAGACTGCGGGATCGACAGTGACGTTTACAGCGGTATCGCATTCGGTATCGGTATTGAGAGAATAGCAATGCTCAAATACGGTATCAACAATATTAAATTACTTTTCGAGTCGGATCTTCGTGTACTCGATCAGATAGATGATTAAAGGAAGGAGGCTTTATTATGTTAGTGCCCTTAAGCTGGTTAAAAGATTATGTGGATATAGATGATGTTACACCCGATGAACTTGAGGAGAAGCTTTTTTCCTGCGGTTTTGAAGTAGAAGAAAAATATGAGGTCGGTCACGACATTTCAAATGTAGTTGTGGGCCTTGTAAAGACCTGCGAGCCTATAGAAGGAACACATCTTCATCTTTGTACGGTCGATGCCGGAAAGCACGGCACATTCCAGATCTGCTGCGGAGCAGACAATGTCGAAGCCGGAAAGAAGTTCCCTCTTGCACTTGTGGGTGCGACCGTTTATGCGACCGCAAAAGATCATAAGACCGTTGAAGGTGTTATGACCATCAATGCGGGCAAACTTCGCGGTTACGATTCTTTCGGCATGCTCTGCTCGGGTGTAGAGATCGGTGTTACAGAAGAGATGTTTAAAGGAGCCGGATATAACGGATTGCTTGTTCTTCCCGACGACTGCGTTCCCGGCGAGGACGTAAAGCCCATAGTCGGGATCGATGACTGGATCTTTGATGTATCGATCACCGCAAACAGGCCGGATTGTCAGAGTATTTTCGGTATTGCGAGAGAAGTTGCCGCAGTGCTTGAAAAGCCTGTCAAAGAGCCTGCGCTTGATTATACTGAAACCGATGTAAAGAAGGACGGCTTTAAAGTAACGGTTGAAGCCCCCGATCTTTGCCCGAGATATATTTCTCACTATGTATACGATGTAAAGATCTCCGAATCTCCCCAGTGGATGAAGAGAAGACTTGCGCTTGTCGGCTGTTCGGCGATCTCAAACATGGTTGACATAACAAACTATATCTTAAAAGAACTCGGTCAGCCCATGCATGCTTTCGACGAAAGCTTTATAGAAGGCAATGCGATCAACGTAAGACGCGCCGCTGACGGCGAAAAGATCGTAACGCTTGATGAGAAAGAATTTACCTTAAATTCAAACAACCTTGTTATCTGTGATGGGAAAAAGCCGGTCGCGCTTGCCGGTATCATGGGAGGTTTAAATTCAGAGATCCTTGACACCACTTCCGCAGTGCTTTTTGAGTCCGCAAAGTTTGCTCATGACAATATCCGTATAAGTTCAAAAGAACTCGGCCAGGTATCCGATGCAAGTGCACGTTATGCAAAGGGTGTCGATGAATATGCGACCGTTATGGCAATGAAGAGAGCTCTTCATCTTGTTGAAGAACTTAACTGCGGCAAGATATCATCGACTCATTTTGATGTAAACACAGGTAATTCCGTAGACACAACACCTCTTACCGTAAGCGTTAAGAAGGTAAATGCGGTACTCGGTATCACCGTTCCCGATAAGGATATCGTAAGGATACTTACAAACTTAAATTTCGCACCCGTACTTAACGGAGACGAACTTACCTTAAATGTGCCCGCTTACCGCGAAGATATGGCTACATATCAGGATGTGGCCGAAGAAGTGATCCGTATGTACGGTTACGATAAGATCATACCCACATTTATTCCTACCGCGGAAGTTACAAGCGGCGGATACAATTTAAGGCAGAAGACGGAGCTTAAGATAAAGAATGCACTTTGTGCCCAGGGAGCTTTTGAAGGAGTTCATTACTCGTTCTTTTCACCCTCGGATCTTGATCTTATCAAACTTCCGGAAGATGCACCCGAAAGACATGCCATTAAGCTTATCAATCCCATAAATATCGACCTTTCTCTTATGAGAACGACTCTTGCTCCTCAGATGATCACTGCGATCTCAAAGAATCAGAAGAGAGGAATCTTAAGCGGCCGTATCTATGAGCTTGGCAATAAGTTTATTCCCGGTGAGCTTCCGTTAACGGAGTATCCCGATGAGAGAGAAACGATCTGTATCGGTATCTTCGGCGACGATGAAGATTTCTTTACCTTAAAAGGACTCACGGATACCGTTGCAAAGGCACTCGACATTGAATTTGAGTATGAGTCGGAAACCCTTTCGTTCTTACATCCTTACAGGACGGCAAAAGTCATGTGTAACGGTGAAGGCATAGGATATCTGGGTCAGCTTTCTTATGAGATCCAGAATGAAACGGATATGAGAGTTCCCGCTTATATCGCAGAGATCGATCTTGCTTCGCTTGTAAAGTATTACGGAAAAGACAGACACTTTGTGCCGCTTCCGAAGTTCCTTGAGGAAAAGAGAGACCTTTGCTTTGTAATGAACAAGGATATAACCTGCGCGCAGATCGAAAAGGCCATCAAAGGAGCCTGTGATTATATCACCAAGATAGATCTTTTCGATGTATATGAAGGCGTCCAGCTCGGGGCTGACAAGAAGAGTATGGCTTTCTCGGTAGTATTTACGCCAAAGGATACCGAGTTTACCGCAGATTTCGTGGACGGACTCGTAAACGATATCCTTGATGTACTTAAGGAAAAATACGACGTTACTTTAAGAGCGTAAATTTTGAACTTTTAGAATATCTTTATAAAGGAGTTATCATATGGAGACTAAAAACTGCTGGAGCAACTATTCATTGAAGCAGATCCGTGAACTTGAAGTATTCACAAAGGATTACAGAGATTTTCTCGATAACTGCAAGACCGAGCGTGAATGTGTCAACAATATAGTCAACCTCTGCGAAAAATGCGGATATACCGAACTTGAAGAATATTTGAAAGCGGGCAAAAAGATCAAAAAAGGCGACAAGATCTATGCCGTAAACATGAATAAGTCCATAATCTTATTCAATATCGGCGAAGAGCCGCTTGAAAAGGGCATGAACATATTGGGTGCCCATATCGATTCTCCCAGAATGGACGTTAAGTCAAATCCTCTTTACGAGGATACTTCGATCGCTTATCTTGATACACATTATTACGGCGGCATCAAGAAATATCAGTGGGTTGCGATACCGCTTTCTTTGCACGGCGTAGTGATCAAAAAGGACGGAAGCACGATCGAGATGGCGATCGGTGAAGATGAGGACGATCCGGTGTTCTTTGTATCGGATCTTCTGATCCACCTTGCAGCCGAGCAGATGGATAAAAAGGCAGCCAAGGTTGTGGAAGGCGAAGCGCTCGATATCATCGTGGGAAATAAGCCTTTGACCATCAAAGCCAAGAAGGGTGAAGAAGATAAAAAAGACAAGGATCCTGTCAAGGCAGAGGTTCTTAGGATATTAAAAGATGAGTACGGCATGGAAGAGGAAGACTTCTTATCTGCCGAGCTTGAAGTCGTACCCGCAGGAAAGGCAAGAGAAGCAGGCTTTGACAGAAGCATGATACTTGCATACGGACAGGATGACAGAGTCTGCGCTTTCGCATCTCTTTTCGCTATGTTGGAGGTTAAAGACGTAAAGAGAACATCGTGCTGCATACTTACCGACAAGGAAGAGATAGGTTCAGTCGGAGCCACGGGTATGACAAGTTTTTATTTTGAAAATGTCATAAGAGAAATATTAAATCTCATGGGCAAGGCAGATGAGCTTAAGTTAAGAAGATGTCTTGCAAACTCAACAATGTTAAGCTCGGACGTCAACGCCGCATACGATCCTTCATACGCAAGCGCTTTTGAGAAAAAGAACGCTTCCGTAATGGGCAACGGCATGGTGTTTTCCAAGTTTACCGGTTCAAGAGGCAAGTCCGGAAGCAACGATGCCAATGCCGAATATATCGCATATATACGCAAGATCATGGATGATGCAAAGGTTTCGTTCCAGATAGCCGAACTCGGCAAGGTTGATGTCGGCGGCGGCGGCACGATAGCATATATCATGGCAAAATACGGCATGAACGTCATCGATGCGGGCGTTGCGGTACTTAACATGCATGCTCCGTTCGAAGCCACCAGCAAAGCGGATGTATATGAGTCAATGAGGGGTTATGTTGCTTTCTTAAACGCACCCGGAATGTAAGACAGATGGAAACACTTTTAAAATCAGATTATTATTATGACCTGCCCGAGGAACTTATCGCACAGGATCCGTTAAGCGACCGATCTTCGTCTAAACTGATGCTTCTTGATAAGAATACGGGCAGGGTTGAACATTCGATCTTTAAAGACATAAAGTCGTATTTAAAAGAAGGCGACTGTCTGGTGCTCAACAATACAAAGGTAATACCCGCAAGGCTTATCGGCCACCGTAAAGATACAGGAGCTGTCATAGAGGTCCTTCTTTTGAAACGATTAAAGGACAATACATGGGAGACGCTTGTAAAGCCCGGTAAAAAGGCAAGGATCGGGCAGGAGATCGTTTTCGGCGACGGTATCTTAAAGGGTACGGTCAAGGATATAGTCGAAGAAGGAAACAGGCTTATAGAGTTTTCTTTTGACGGGATTTTCGAAGAAATTCTCGACAGACTCGGCGAGATGCCGCTTCCTCCTTATATAACCCACAAACTTAAAGACAAAAACAGATATCAGACGGTTTATGCAAAATACGAAGGCTCGGCTGCGGCACCGACCGCGGGACTTCATTTTACGGATGAGCTTCTTGACGAAATAAGGTCAATGGGTGTAAAAGTTGTATTTGTGACATTGCATGTGGGACTAGGCACATTCAGACCCGTCAAGGAAGACAATATTTTAGATCATCATATGCATACCGAATGGTTCAGGGTCACCAAAGAAACGGCCGACGTTGTCAATTCCGTAAAAGAAAACGGCGGGCGTATCATTTGTGTGGGCACCACAAGCGTCAGGACCGTTGAAAGCGCTGCGGATGAGAACGGAAAGTTAAGACCGTGCGAAGGCGATACCTCGATATTCATATATCCGGGATACAGATTTAAACTTACGGATTGCCTTATCACAAATTTCCATTTGCCCGAGTCGACGCTTATCATGCTGGTCTCCGCTCTTGCGGGAAGAGAAAATGTTTTAAACGCATACAAAGAAGCCGTTGAAAACCGATACAGATTCTTCAGCTTCGGAGATGCGATGTTTATACACGATTAAGTTATAAGAGGTTGTTTTTGCTATGAAAGATTCATTTGAGCCCGAATTCGAAGATCTGGATTTTAATCTGAACATGGGGCCGGAACGGGAAAAGAAAACTACGGTCGTAAAAGGCCTTTTGTATTCGCTCGAGAGATTTATCCTTTTCTCGTTAATGCTTATTTATCTTGAAACTGTTTTTCATATATGGAGTTTCAAGGGGCTGACGCTTAATTATTTTGCAAAACTCGTTATGTGTTTCCCGACGGCCGCCTTTCTTTCGTTGTTTGTACTGTTCTTTAAGAAGAAAGCCAATAAGGTGATCACATGGGTATTGACAGGAATACTTCTTCTGTATTATGTCGTCAATGTTTTGTATCACGCGATATTTCAGGTTTTCTTCAGCATTTCCTTTATAAGCAAGAATAACGCAAAGGTAACACAGTACTACAGAGAGATAATACAGGGTATCATAGATAACTGGCTTGTTCTTTTGCTGATCATCGTTATTCCCATAGCGGTGCTTATTACGCTTAATAAGCTTACGGTGTACAGATATGAGCAGGTTAAGTTAAGACATTTCTATGTGCCTTTGACTTTGCTTGCACTTACGATCGTTATTGAAGGGTTTGTGATCCTTGCTTTCGGTAAAGACAGTTTCACTCCTTACGATCTTTGCGTAAACGAAAACATAAGCGAGTTTTCTTATGAAAAACTCGGAGTAATGGCGACCGCCGAGATCGAACTTAAAAATATCATCATGCCCGACAGTGCAAAGAAAGATGACGAGCTTGGAGAAGTCTGGGTATATAAAGCGCCCGAAGAGGTTTCTTCAAACGATGTATCGGGCGCAGATGTTTCGGGAAGCGATGTATCGGGTGCGGATGTTTCCGAGTCCGATCCTGTGCCTGTTATCGACCGTTCGCCCAACATGCTCGATATAGACTTCGTATCTCTTGCGGAAAATGAGCCGGATGAATACATTGCGGGTATTCATGAATATATGTCGACGCTTGAACCCACCAAGAAGAATGAGTATACGGGTATGTTTGAGGGCTTTAATCTTATATTCATGACGGCGGAAGGATTTTCGTCGATAGCCGTTGACGAAGAGATCACGCCCACTTTATACAGGCTCACTCACGAAGGCTTTGTGTTCAATAACTTCTATAATGCACGTTCCGGAGGTTCCACTTCGGACGGCGAGTTTGTGTGCTCCACAAGCCTTTATCCCATGAGAGGCGGTGCCACAAACTTTAAGGCTGTAGGTCAGAATGATATGCCGTTTGCTCTCGGTAATCTTTTTAACATGAAGTACGGCATCACAAGCCGAGCTTACCATGATAACGATTTCCAGTATTACGGAAGAGACATTACCTATCCGGGTATGGGCTACTATTATCAGGGTGTCGGCAACGGTCTTGAGATAGAAAAGCACTGGCCCGCGTCGGATCTTCAGATGTTCGAGGCTTCAATGCCCGAATATGTGGATGATGATATTTTCCATGTATATTACATGACCGTAAGCGGACATCTTAACTATAACTTTACGGGTAACTGGTGTGCCAAGATCAACAGGGAGGCTGTGCAGGATCTTCCGTTATCGGAGCCCTGTCAGGCATATCTCGCCTGTCAGAAAGAACTGGACAAGGGACTTGAATATATGATCAAGACTCTTGAAGAGAAGGGCATAGCCGACAGGACCGTCATCTGCTTTACCGGCGACCATTGGCCTTACGGACTTTCAAACGAAGAGTTTTCGGAACTTTTAGGCCATGAAGTTGAAGAGAACTTCGAACTGTACAAGTCGAATCTGATCCTTTGGTCGGGAGCCATTAAAGAGCCTATCGTGATAGATAAGCCCATGTGCAGTATGGACATTCTTCCCACGCTTTTGAATCTTTTCGGCTTTGAATACGATTCAAGACTTTTGATGGGACAGGATATATTCTCGGATGAGGAAGGTTTCGTGGCAATGTGGAACCGTTCGATCATCACGGAGACCCTTATGTACAATTCACAGACGGGAGACGTTGTTTATCTTACCGAAGACGGCGAGCCTCCGGCAGATCTTCCCGAGGATTATCTTGAGAATTTAAAGAAAAAGCTGAGTCTTAAACGTAAATATTCGGAACGTATAGTCAACTACGATTATTACAAATATATAGACGATTATCTGGGAATTGAGATCCCTGTGGTCGAACAGAACTATACGCCCGACTATTCGAAGTTCAGCAAATAAATCTTTACTTTGAATATCTAATTTTGTAAAATCAGTTTATAGCATAGGCTATAAATTTATGGGCATCCGGTTTTTTATGATAATCTTCATGCCCATTTTCGGAGGGTGAATTAATGGAAGAAAAACGTAAACACAAAAGGACGGAGCTTTTGTCAAAGCTTGTATTAAAGCGCCTTGACGGTTCGGGAGTCGAAGAAGTCGGAATAGAGGTTAACGATGTTTCGAAGACGGGCGTCGGATTTACCGCAGATAAGGCTCTTTCAATAGGCGCCGTTTATGAAGCTTATCTTACGATCTGGACAAAAGAAGTGCTTCATGCTTTCCTTGAGATCATTCGTATTGAGAAGGTCGGTGATAAGTTCAATTACGGAAGCATTTTTATCGGTATGCCCGAAATGGATGCGGCAAGGATCGAAGTTTATCAGACCGTCGAAGACGAGACAAAAAAATAATCGGCGGATATGACTTTTTAAGGAACGTTTCGTATATCCGAAACGTTCTTTTTTATGCATAAAAATAATCTTGAAACCCGATATTTTTTAGATATTTTGAACAATTATGTTGAATGTTGTCTGAATTTTTAGTAAACTGTTAACAAGGTCGTTCTTTTAGAGAAAGCATTTAAAAGTATAGCCGAAATAATGTATTTTGGAGGTTTTTAGGATGAATGTTTACACAACGGACAAAATCCGTAACGTTGTCCTTTTAGGTCACGGCGGATGCGGTAAGACAAGTCTTGCCGAGGCAATGGCTTATCTTGCGGGTTTAACATCCCGTATGGGAAAGGTCGATGACGGAAACACTATTTCTGACTTTAGCAAAGAAGAGCAGAAGAGGAAATTCTCAATTAATACATCATTGATTTCTCTTGAGTGGGATGGTGTAAAGATTAATCTTCTCGATACACCGGGTTATTTCGATTTTGTGGGCGAAGTGGAAGAGGCTGTTGCGGCTGCCGATGCGGCTATCATTGTTGTTTCGGGTAAAGCCGGTGTAGAAGTCGGCACAGAGAAGGCATGGGATCTTTGCGAGAAGCATAAGCTTCCCAGAATGATATTTGTAACGGATATGGATGTTGACAACGCCTCCTACAAGAACGTTGTCGAGACACTTACCGAGAAGTACGGAAAGCGTATGGCTCCTTTCCATCTTCCGATCCGTGAGAATGAGAAACTTATCGGATATGTTAACGTTATTTCCGAAAAAGGCCAGAAGTGGCAGGGCAAGGAAACGGTTGAGATCCCCGTTCCGGATTACTCAAAGGCTAACCTTGAGCAGTATCGTGAAACCCTTATGGAAACTGTTGCAGAGACCAGTGAAGAGTTCATGGACAGATATTTCTCGGGTGACACCTTCTCGGAAGCAGAGATCCGTGCAGCTATCCGTACAAACGTTATAGATTCTACAGTAGTACCCATGACAATGGGTTCAAGCCTGCTTTGCTACGGTGTATATACACTCCTTGATGATATCGTTAAATATCTTCCGAGTCCCGAGAACTGCAAGATCGCAGGTATCTCCATGAAGAACAACGAGATATTCGAAGCAAATTACGATTTCTCAAAGGCTAAATCGGCATACATATTTAAGACGATCGTCGATCCTTTCATCGGAAAGTATTCTCTTATCAAGGTATGCTCGGGTGTATTCAAGGCAGACGATCCTGTCTACAACATTGATAAGGATATTGAGGAAAAGGTCAGCAAGCTTTATACCCTTCAGGGTAATAAGCCTATTGAAGTATCCGAACTTCATGCGGGAGATATCGGAGCTATACCCAAGTTGTCCTCCGCACGTACGGGCAACTCCCTTTCCACAAAAGCCAACGTTATCAAGTACGGTATGTTTGAGATATCAAAGCCTTATACATACATGAGATACAAGCCCGTTAATAAGGGTGATGTTGATAAGATCTCCCAAGCGCTTCAGAAGATGATGCATGAAGATCTTACCCTCAAGAATGTAAATGACTCCGAAAACGGTCAGATGCTTCTTTACGCTATGGGCGATATGGCACTTGATATCGCGGTTTCAAGACTTAAGAATGAATACAAGGTTGAGATCGTACTTGAGAAGCCGAAGATCGCATTCAGAGAGACCATCAAGAAGAAGTCCGACGTTGAATATAAGTACAAGAAGCAGTCGGGCGGCCACGGACAGTACGGTCACGTTAAGATGCGTTTCGAGCCGTCAAGCGACATCACCGTTCCTTACGAATTCGACGAAGAAGTTGTCGGCGGTGCGGTTCCGAAGAACTACTTCCCCGCAGTTGAAAAGGGACTTCAGGAATCGGTACTTCGCGGACCTCTTGCAGCTTATCCCGTTGTCGGAGTTAAGGCTACATTGTACGATGGTTCCTACCATCCCGTAGACTCTTCGGAAATGGCATTCAAGATGGCTACCATCCAGGCTTTCAAGAAAGGCTTCATGGAAGCAACACCTGTACTTCTTGAGCCTATCGCAAGTTTGAAGGTCAATGTTCCCGATGCTTACACAGGCGATGTTATGGGCGATCTTAACAAGAGACGCGGTCGTGTTCTGGGTATGAACCCCGTAGCCGGCGGACGTCAGATCATCGAAGCAAGCGTTCCGATGATGAGTCTTACCGGTTATTGTACAGACTTACGTTCCATGACCGGCGGACGCGGCGAGTTTGAATATGAGTTCGAACGTTATGAGCAGGCTCCTTCGGATATTCAGGAAGCTCAGGTTAAAGAACGCGCCGAAAAGGTTGCGGAAGGCAATACCGAAGCATAAAAAGATCAATAAAGGAATCCCCGATCGGGGGTTCCTTTTTCTTTTACGACAATAACAATATTTAGTAGATGCTACTTGCAAAAAATCCTACATATAGTAAAATGATATATGTATAATGCTAAAATTAGGATGATAATGTAAGCCTATGTACGAAGTCAATGGCAGAAAATACCGTTCGGAAGACGATTATAAGCGTGAAACCCACGATGAAAAGATAATAGATGATCTTAAAAGAATATATGACATCGATACTTTTGAAGGCGTAAAAGGTATATACAGGGAACTTCAGACGGTTTCTTTTGAATCCGACAAAGGGCGAAAGTTCGATGATCATGTATTTGAGCTGTACAATAAATACAAAAACGGAGAGCTATCCGACGATTTATCCCGTGAAGGGGTTAATAAAAAGGGTAAATCTGCCGATAAAAAGAATAAGGGTAGTGTAAAACGAACCAAATCAAGGCCCGAAGTCATGGATGAGAGCATGAAGAATGCGATAAACCGGGAAATAAAGAAGCAGAACAGGAAGAGAACTCTGCTTGTTATTTCTCTTGTTGTCGTTTCTTTTGGCTGTATAGGGTATTTTGTGAAATACATGCTCGATGCCAAGGCTGCGGAAGAAAGTGCCCAAGCAATGGCGGATTTAAGAGATTCGTCCGCCGCGGATTTTATAACGGTCTCGCAGGTGCTTAAAAAGGAATACGACGATGAAGTCGTGATCCCTGAGATACTTGATGAATACAAAGTAATGTATCAAAAGAACAAAAGCCTTATAGGCTGGGTCAAGATCGACGGCACCAAGATAGATTATCCTGTCATGCAGACATACGACAACGAATATTATCTTAAGCACAACTTCGAACAGAAAGAAGATGTGAACGGATGTATATTTCTTGATTGCAACTGCGATATAGTACTGGGCAATACCAATTACATAATCTACGGACATCACATGAACTCCGGAAAGATGTTCGGAAGCCTTGTAAAATACGGAAACGAAGATTTTTACAAAGAACACAGATACATTCAGTTCGACACCATATACGAAAAAGGGACTTATGAGGTAATGTATGCGTTCAGGACGCATATATACAACGCCGATGAGATCACCTTTAAGTATTATCAATTCATAGATGCCAATTCCGAAGCCGAATTCAATTCCGCGATGGAAGAAATGTCAAAGATGAGCATTTACGATACCGGTGTGACCGCCGTCTACGGCGACAGGCTTATAACGCTCTCCACCTGCGATTATCAGGAAGAGAACGGAAGGTTTGCCGTGGTGGCCAAAAAGATTGATTGATTCATTTTTCGGATAATAAAAATAGCGTCAGAGACGCGGGGAGATTCAGGATCATGAAGAAACTCAATATGTCAAGAAGGACTAAAAAGACTGTTAGACGCTCCGTTGCCGGAGTATTGATGGTTACTTCCATTATAGTGGCTGCCGTTCCGGCGAAGCCCACAGAGGCATATATAGCTCCGGGTACGGGATCCGGAGAAAACGCCGAAACGACTTATGTGTACGGTGTTCAGGAGACCGACAGCACGGATCTTGCATATTACGATCCGAGTCTTACCGGGGTCAATTTAAACAGATACGGTACCGAAGCAGGCTACGGTCTTGGCGGCGATACCGATGAAGCCAATGTTAAGAAGACATATATGGTGCGTCAGCTTTCCGACGGATCTTTTGATTACAACTGGCAGTTTAAGGTTTATCAGCAGGATGTAAACGGAAGCCCCTACGCCATCGTATGTAAATATAACGATACTTATGCATCCGGTACGGTTTCGATAGAAGCATCGATACCGTTGTCTTACTGTGCCGTTGAAAAGGATTTCTTTGACAATTATCTCGGACTTCACACCGCGGCCAAGGTTCCCGATACTCCGGGTCAGGAAAAGGTAAAGAAATATCTTTCTTCCGTTCCCGCAGCAAAAGCATCCGATCCGGCTTATACAGCTGCCGACGTACATACACAGACAAAATTTGTCATGGAAAATATCGATTCCACAAGAGAAGACAATAATCTTGAGGACGATTACTGGATCAAGAGATATTTCCCGACACAGTATGCCGCATACAAGACCAAATACGAAGACTGGGTTTCGGATAAGAGTAAATACGATGCCTTTGTGATAGCAATGGATAAGTATAATAACGATAAGGCCGAATTTGAAAGATTGAAAACGGCTTATGAGAATTATACCTCCAATCCCGACGTTTACCCTTATGCCGAAATGCCTACGAATAATCCCACTTTGCCCGATCTGCCCTCATACAGCACGAGTAATGCGTATCCCGCTGCCGCTCAGACAAATGTCGGTACACCGATATCTCAATCGGTCGCAAATCCCACATCATATTGTCCTTACCTTACATGCTGGGTTGCTGATATGCCCCGTACAAAAGAAGGAATGTTCAGTTACTTCTGCGAAGTCCATCCTTCATACTTCGGACTTTTACAGGGGCACGGTTATTCGCTTGATGAAGTTAAGGATTCCAGAGGCGGTACAAGCGGTCTTACAAACCAGTATGTATATATGCCCAAGGGAACGGCAAATGAATCTTTCTCATCATCATCCAGAAACGATGCCTACGGTTTCCGGATCACCGATCTTACTTCCGTTATCGGTATAGGCGCGCATGCGTTTGAATCGACCACAAACGTTACCGAGCTGAACCTTGCGGGTGAAGTAAAATACATCGGCGATTATGCGTTCAACAAATCTTTCGTTAACAAGATCACTTTCTCAAACGTTCAGGATATAGGTAACAGAGCGTTTAAGGATTGTACAAAGCTTACATCCATAAATATTTCGGATACTACGGTAAATATCGGAACGGAAGCCTTCTACGGCTGTAACGTTCTTACTTCGGCTGCGCTTTCACAGTCTATCTCTTATGTGGGCCCCGGAGCGTTTGCAAACTGTACCAAACTTTCAAATCTTGACTTAAGCGCCATCAACCAGGCATGTAATATCAGCGACTTTGCGTTCTTTAATGACATAGCGCTTGCAACCGTAAAGCTTTCCGACAATATCGCAAGACTCGGCGAAGGATGCTTTGCATGTACGATGGGTGTATCCGGCAACCTTTTGGAGTTTAAGTTCCCCGATCATATTTCGGGTCCGGTTACCGAAAAGATGCCCGACGGAACGACTCCTTCACGTACACCTATCGGTAACTTTGTGCTTGCGGGCCGTACTAATCTTACCCATGTTACAATGCCTTCCGATTACGGTAAGAATGTAGCGGTCGAACTTCCTTACGGTGTATTCTTTAACGATATAGCTCTTAAAGATGTCAGATTCCCCGATCAGGGCGGCGCCTGCGGTTATGTCACATACGGTTATTACGACAAGAACGGCGACAATAAGTGCAATCCCGCGGACGGAGACAGGACGATGTTTGATACCATACGTACCAAAGAGTTCTGCGTATACGGTCCCGAAAAGGATCTTGCGGGTAATATCGCATCTCCCAGAAAGTCCACATGGGGCTTAAAGAGCGGACTTGGCAATGATGTTCCTTATATTTACATAGACACAAACGGAAAAGAGCAGGTTGAGATAAGTAACGGACAGTACATCCTTATCATTGATGATAACGGTGTTCTTCAATCCTGTACTTACGCATCCGCGGCAATGCAGGCTGAAGCTCAGGCGAGCGGCCTTGATCTTGAAATCCCCGAGACAGTCGGTGATACAAAGGTTACGGGTGTTGCATCCGCATGTTTCTCCGATCCCGAAGTACATAATTACATAAAGACGATCAAGATCGCAGATAATACGATCAGTACGATCGCACCCAATTCATTTAAGGGATGTCCGATCCTTGAGTCTGTATCGATAGGTAATTCGGTAACAAGTATCGGCGAGTCCGCGTTTGAAAACTGTCCGAAACTCACATATGTTAATTTTGAGACGCCCAAGGGCGGTTATTCATCATTCCCTGTCGGCAATATCGGCGCCAATGCGTTCAGCACGGGTTCCGACAGACTTACCTTTGAGGGTGACATAGATGAAAGCTACGGTCCGTTCGTATGGGCTACGGATTCTACCAACTATGTCGATGAATCGGAAGGTACGAGAGTATGTTATAAGACAGGTTATCCCACATTCCTGACCGTTATCGTGGATAACAGAAATGATATGCCCACGCTCCTTGATTATCCTCATTATGAGCAGTTAAACAAATTATCGGGAACCGAAGGCAAGACTACCGATGTATCGGGTAACCCCGGACTTCCCACCGATCTTTTGACCAGATATGAGAATCTCGGTAAAGAGATCATGGATTCCGCAGGAAATGTCTTATATACATATACGCTTTCACTCGACGAAGAAAAACTTGTAAATTCCGCGATCAACGTAACAGTACCTTCGGGTATCAGATCGATCGATGCCCAGGGTTATATGAATAACACATCAAAACTTGCGGAAGGAAAGAGCCCGACCACTTCCAACTCGAGCAATGTTTCAAAATACCTGCTTACCGCAGACGACTATGCACAGTACAAACAGAACGGTCTGTTTAACGGTTTCTACGGTACGGTAACGGGAGACGACGGAAAACGTGAATATGAAAAGGGCAGTACCCTTGAACTTGAAGATATCGGTAATGACCGCGTTGAATCGATCACATTGAATTCGGTTGAATATCTTCCCGATTATGCATTTAAGAGCTGCGAAAGACTTACAAGTCTTAATCTCGGTGATGCACTTACCGAGATGGGTGTTGCTCCGTTTACCGGTTGTGCAAATCTGAGTTCGGTAGGCAGCAATACGGATGACTTTATCTGTTATAACGGTATAGTTTATTCAAAGAATCCTGACGGTTCATACGACATAGTGGAAGTTCTTTCCTCAAGAGGTAATCTTGTGGGAAGCCAGAAGGTTAAGCCCGGTGAAGAGGATCCTTATCTTGCCAATGTATCGGAGATAAGGGACGGCGCATTTGAAAACTGTGACGGTATCACGGGCGTTGACTTAAGAGGCGTGGACCAGCTTTCGGAGATCCCCGATGATTGCTTTAAGGACTGCGACAGATTAAATCAGGTAGTACTTCCCGAAAATGTGACCGCGATCGGACATGATGCATTTAAGGGTACCATGAACGGTATAGAAGTTGTTGCATACGGTAAAGAAGTATACCTCCCGAAGGATGCATTCGGTGATGCTTCGGATGATCCCACTAGCTACAGAGTCATTTCCTATAAGGATTCGGCAGTGAGAAAGGCTGCAAAGGATATCGGCGCCGACGTAACCGAGACTCTTGACGATACCGTTAAGGTTCAGTTCCTTGATTACGACGGAAAAGAACTTTCAAATTATATATTTGTGACTGTAGGCGGAAGCGTTAAGCTTGAAGATATCCCAGCAGATCCCGTAAGAGACGGATATACTTTTGCAGGATGGAACAAACCGCTTACAAACATAACAACAGATACGATAATAGTAGCCACATATACGCAGAATCAGAACAATCCGGGCGGTGTATCGGGTAACGATCCGTTAAACGGCAATACTCCGAACGGAAACAATTCCGGTGTGAGCGGCAATAACGGCGGCGGGACCAATCAGGGTACGACGCCCGGAACCGGCACACTTTACACATTACTTGTTACAAACGGTAACGGATCCGGAAGCTATGCCGCAGGAGCAACTGTCATAATTTCCTGTACGAATCCGCCCAGCGGAAAACAGTTTGATAAGTGGGTACCCGAGACGGACGATCTTGGTATAGCAAGTGTATCCGTTCCCGCAACAACGCTTACGATGCCCGCTCACAATTCCGCAGTAACCGCAACATTTAAGGATGCATCATCTTCCGGTTCGAACGGCGGTTCTTCATCGTCGAACGGATCGAATAACGGTACCGGAAGCAATAACGTAAACGGAAATAATCCCGGCAATACCGTTGTTATTTCAAAACCCGGCATTTCCAATACGGGACTTGCATCCGCTACGGTCAACGGATCGACGGACAACTACGTAATAAGGATCACAGAGACCGCAGCGGCTACACAGGCTGTTGAAAAGGCTCTTACAAACGAATACGGAAATCTTGACAACATAAGATACAGCGCTATGGATATAAGCCTTTACGATTCGACCGGTTCCACAAAGATAACCGATACGACAGGCTTGTCCATTACACTTACGCTTCCCATACCGGATGCGCTTGCTCCGTATGCCGGAAACAACAAGGCTGCAGGCGTTGTGAATGAAAAGCTTGATAAGCTTAATCCCAGATTTACCGCTATAGACGGTGTTCCCTGTATAGTATTTGACTGTACACACTTCTCGCCTTATACGATCTATGTGGATACGGGAAATCTTGTGGAAGGAACATCTTATGATGCTACTCCCAAGACAGGTGATTTCCAGCCCAAGTGGTTCCTTTCCATAGGACTTGCGGCTATGAGTATAGCATTATTCTTTGTCAAGGACAGAAGAGAACCCAAGAGGGTTGTAACTGCTTAAGCGGGAGAGAAAATGAATAAAAAGGCTGTACTTAAAATAATAGGTGCACTCTTAATCATATCGGCCCTTATCGTTTTTGCGATACCGGCCGATACGGTTAATGCGGTTACAGCATCAACAACGGATTTTTTACTTAATGAATCTACACTTGTAAAATATACAGGCGCGGCATCAACCGTGTCTATTCCGAGTACGGTCAAAGTTATAGGCAACGAGGCTTTTGCGGACAATGCGGTCATTACGAGCGTTGTTATCCCTGAGTCCGTTGAAAAGATCAACTATGCGGCTTTTTCGGGCTGTTCAAATCTTACAAAGATAGTTATTCCCGACAAGGTAGAAGAGATAGATACGGCCGCTTTTTGCAACTGTACTTCTTTAAGCGATGTCTCGATCGGATCGGGTCTAAAAAAACTTGGTACCGGCGTTTTCACCGGATGTACCTCCCTTTCCGATGTCAAGATCGCATCCAAATTCTTTGTATGCGAAGATTCGGTTATTTACAACAAAGATCACACAAAGCTTTATCAAGTGCTTCCGGGTAAGAAGGAAAAAGCATATTCCATGCCAAATACCATAGAATATGCCCTTGCTTATTCTTTTTACGGATGCAGCAATCTGGATGCAGTAACATTGTCTCCGAATCTTGATGAAGTTTCGGCTTTTGTTTTTTCAAACTGTATTTCACTTAAAGATGTCACGATACCTTATTCGGTCAACACGATCGATGCAAAGGCATTTGAAAACTGTATCAATCTTTGTGACGTCAACATTCCCGAATCCGTCACTTATATCCACAATACCGCATTTGACGGCTGCCCCAATTTAAATATCGTGGCTTCACCGCTCACCTATGCCGCGAGATGGTTTGAATCGCTCGACAGAAGCCAGGCTGCGGTCATTGATAATGAAGAAAATTCGGGTAATATCTATTCCGATGAGCAAAACGGAAACGGTCAAAACGGTTTTGATCAAAACAATCCCTCAAATACCGATGATACAAATGACGGCGGCGGTAACGGCAACGGTCCGGATAACCCTTCGGGCAATCCTTCGAATGATCCGAATTCCACAGAGCCGGGCGGTGGCGGACAGGACCCTGCAAATGTGCCCAATACCATAGAAGATATATTTGATTCGTATGTTTCTTCACAGGGGCTTATAGGTGAGTCGATAGTTGTCGGAAGAAAAGCAGTCGTATTTATCAATAATACCGAGCAGACAGTTTATGACGGTGTGGCTCCGCTTAACAGGACCGAAGAATATTCGGATATAATTTCCGATATGTCGGGTGCACTTGAGACAGAGACAAACGGAAAAGGTTTAAGCCTTCCCAAATTTGCGATCATAGGGAACAGGATCGCATCAAAGGCATTTTACGGCGATACGACTCTTACGGAATATGAGATTTCGGATGATATAAAAGCAATAGGAGATTTTTCTTTTGCAAGGACGAATTTAAATAAGATCACCATACCGGAAGGCGTAACCGACATAGGATACGGTGCGTTTTATCATTGCGAGAACCTTTCGAATGTAGTGATACCTTCAACGGTCGTAAATATCGAGCCTGCAGCATTTTCCCACACCAGGATGATGGACAACTGGGAAATATACGGAAGCGGCGACTTCTTTATATGCGGTGACGGCATTTTGATCGCATACAGAGGAAAAGATTCAAGGATAAGGATACCGGAGGGCGTTAAACAGATAGGCCCCGAAGCTTTTAAGGATCATAAGGGCATAACGGAGGTATTTCTTCCCGATTCACTCACAAGGATCTGTGAAGATGCTTTCAGCGGATGCACAAATCTTAAAAGCTTAAACGGCGGAGTTAATCTTAAAACTATCGAAGACAGAGCTTTTTCGGGCTGTCCGCTTGATTGTGTGAGAATAGTGGATACGGTTGAAAGTATCGGAAACGGTGCGTTTAATTACGATCAGAGTGTGGCGGGAGACGATGTCAGGGCCTGTGTATTCTTCGGAAATACGTTACCTAAGCTTACGCATAATAAGACTACGACCAGACTTACCAATTCTTCTTACAGGGTTGATGCTCTTGAGGGTGTAAAGGTGGCTGTAGTAAATGCTGAAGACGTTTTAAGGGACGGTACGATACTCGACAGAAATCTTTCGGGATTTTCGGGCCTTGTATGTGTGATCACCAAAGAAAACGATGCATATTCAAACGGTACTTTAAATATCATAGATTGTACTCTTACAAAAGAAGAGGCACAAAACTTCACCGTTCCGAAAACGATGATAATATTCGGCAAGGGATACAATTTTAACGAAGAACAGCTTGGCTACTTATTGGACAGTGCAAAAGAAGGAAGTTTTTCGTCGGTCTCTTCAAACGATCCCGGTTTAGACGGCGGACTTAAAACAGGTTTTGTGGGATCCGATAAAGAATACATTTTAAATGTTTCAAACGACGCTTCGGTAAATACCGATATAGTGGATGCTTATAAACGTATCTACGGCGATACGGTTCCGGGCAATCTTTCAACGTTTGATATAAGTTTAAGGGAAAGCGGAAATGAGATCATGCTTACCAAATTCGGAAAGCAGAAATTAAGCGTTACGGTTTCGCTTCCGGCAAACGTTCCCACTTCAAACCTTCATGTGATCTGTGTCGACGAGGACAAGCAGCTTGAAGATCTTCCTTTTAAACTGGTGGAGCAGGACGGAAAGTTAGGCGTAAGATTCGAGATAAATCATACCGGTGATTACGGATTGTATTCGTTTAATTCAACCGCCGTATCCAATTATAATCTGGACGATTCTCCCGATACGGGAGACAGGATCCATCCGAAAACCGTATTAAGCATCGGATTGCTTTTTGCGGGTCTTGCATTTATTCTTTATAAAAAACGCATATGATCTTTATTTCAAGCCTTAAGACCTTCTGGTTTTAAGGCTTGACTTATATCGTATAATTGTATACAATCATACGAAAAGAACAATCCGCAAAGTAGAGAGAGGGATACAATTATGGATATAAACGAAACGGCCGTATTTGCCGAGAGTTCTGAGGATATGTTCACAAACCGTCCGGTTTCGATGAACGAAAAGAACAATCTGTTACAGATCGAAGAGCACATGTATATTCTTGATGATGTCAAGAAGCCCAATGTGTTTCGAAATATGTTTCCTTATTCGGAAATACCGAAGATCCCCTTTAATGACAGAATAGTACCTCACAATATGCCCAAGGATATCTGGATCACCGATACCACTTTCCGTGACGGACAGCAGTCGAGAGCTCCTTACACAACGGAGCAGATCGTGACGATATACGATTATCTTCATAAACTCGGCGGTCCTAACGGTATGATAAGGCAGAGTGAATTTTTCTTATACTCCAAGAAGGACCGTGACGCTGTATACAAGTGTATGGAAAGAGGATATAAATTTCCGGAAGTCACAAGCTGGATAAGAGCAAGCAAGGATGACTTTAAACTCGTAAAAGAGATCGGTATGAAGGAGACGGGTATACTTGTAAGCTGTTCGGATTATCATATCTTCCTTAAGCTTAAGATGACCAGAAAACAGGCTATGGACCATTATCTTTCGGTCGTTCGCGACTGTCTTGACGAAGGTATTGCCGTAAGATGTCATCTTGAGGATATTACAAGAGCCGATATTTACGGATATGTGGTGCCTTTCTGCTTAGAGCTTATGAAGCTCATGGATGAGTACAAGATTCCGATCAAGATCCGTGCCTGCGACACAATGGGTTACGGAGTCAATTACCCGGGTGCCGTTATACCGAGGTCCGTTCAGGGTATCATCTATGCTATCCATACGCATGCCGGCGTACCGCATGAGCTTATCGAATGGCACGGACACAATGACTTTTATAAAGCCGTGGTCAATTCAACGACCGCATGGCTTTACGGATGTTCGGCCGTCAACACTTCGCTTTTCGGTATCGGTGAAAGAACAGGCAATACACCTCTTGAAGCCATGGTATTTGAATATGCCCAGTTAAAAGGCGATCTGAACGGCATGGACACAAGAGTGATAACAGAGCTTGCAGAGTATTACGAAAAGGAAATAGGTTACAAGATCCCCGAAAGAACACCTTTTGTGGGCAAGAACTTTAACGTGACCCGTGCGGGTATCCATGCCGACGGACTTTTAAAGAACGAAGAAATATACAATATATTTGATACCGATAAGTTTTTGAATCGTCCCGTTATCTGTGCGGTATCCAACACATCCGGTCTAGCCGGAATCGCTCACTGGATCAACGCAAAGTTCAAACTTACGGGTGAAAATGCGATAGAGAAGAATTCTGACCTGGTAAAGGCTATAAAAGGCTGGGTTGATGAAGAATACGCAAGCGGTCGTGTTACCGTAATGACAGATAATGAATTATACGCAGCCATCGACAGATTTTCTAAGGAACTTGGATTGGAGAGTTTATGCAAGGATACGATTTAAAGCAGGAAGTTACCGATAAGTATTCTTTGCGCGGAAGAGTATTCAATAAGGTACGCGAGGACATTCTTTCAGGTAAATACAAAGAAAACGAAGAACTTAAAGAAATAGCCATCGGCGAAGAACTCGGCGTTTCAAGAACACCGGTAAGAGAAGCATTCAGGCAGCTCGAACTGGAAGGGCTTATACAGATCATTCCCAATAAAGGCGCATATGTCACCGGTATAACGATCGAGGATGTCAAAGACATCTATATGATAAGATCAAAACTTGAAGGTCTTTGCGCATCGTGGGCATGCGAGCATATTACAAAAGAGCAGCTTGAAGAAATGGAAGAGAATATCTATCTTGCAAAGTTTCATGCCGAGAAGGGTCATTTTGAGCAGATGTCCGAGCTTGACTCAAGATTCCATGAGATCATGTATGAGGCATGCAATTCAAAGATGCTTGAGCATTTGCTTAAGGACTTTCATCAATATGTACAGCGTGTTCGAAGAAAGACTCTTTCAACAATTGAAAGATCGCTTGCTTCCAATTCCGAGCATCAGGCAATAATGGAAGCAATAAGAGACAATAATCCGGAAAGAGCGGATGAACTTGCCACACTCCATATTCACAACGCATATGAGAATATGGTTAAAAACGGCTTAAAGGAGGCTTATTTAAATGAGTAAGATTCAAATGACCACTCCGATCGTTGAAATGGACGGAGATGAGATGACCAGGATACTCTGGCAGATGATCAAAGACGAGCTCATTCTTCCCTATGTGGATTTAAAGACTGAATATTACGATCTTGGTTTAAAGCACAGAAACGAAACAAACGATCAGGTTACCGTAGACAGTGCCGAGGCCACACTCAAATACGGTGTTGCGGTCAAATGCGCAACGATCACACCCAATGCCGCAAGAGTCAAGGAATATGACTTAAAGGAGATGTGGAAGAGCCCCAACGGTACCATAAGAGCAAAACTCGACGGTACTGTTTTCAGAGCTCCCATTATAGTCAAAGGCATCAACCCCTGTGTAAGAAACTGGGAAAAGCCCATTACACTTGCAAGACATGCATACGGTGATGTCTATAAGAATGCGGAGATAAAGGTTCCCGGTGCGGGAAAAGCCGAGCTTGTGTTTACGGCTGAGGACGGAACCGTTACAAAAGAACTCATTCATGAGTTTAAGGGCCCCGGCATCATCCAGGGTATCCATAATACCATCGCATCGATCACAAGTTTCGCATATGCCTGCTTTAATTACGCATTGGAGACAAAACAGGATCTTTGGTTTGCCACAAAGGATACGATATCCAAGAAATACGATCATACATTTAAAGATATCTTCCAGGATATCTACGATAACGAATACAAAGAAAAGTTTGAAGAAGCCGGCATCACATATTTTTACACACTGATCGATGATGCCGTAGCCAGAGTAATGAAGGAAAAGGGCGGATTTATCTGGGCCTGCAAGAATTACGACGGTGATGTGATGAGTGATATGGTATCATCCGCATTCGGTTCGCTTTCAATGATGACCAGTGTGCTCGTATCGCCCAGGGGTGTTTTCGAATACGAAGCCGCTCACGGTACTATCCAGAAGCACTATTACAGATATCTTGAAGGCGAAGAACCGAAGTCAAATCCTGTTGCTACTATATTCGCATGGAGCGGAGCCCTTAAGAAAAGAGGCGAGCTCGACGGCATAAAAGAACTCACCGAGTTTGGAGAAAGACTTGAGAAAGCCGTTATCGGCACTATCGAGTCCGGTGTTATGACAGCCGATCTTTCAAGGATCTGTTCACTTTCAAACGTAAAGACAGTAAATACAAAGGATTTCTTTAAAGAGATAAGATCAAGAATGTAAAGCGGATTTATATTTTTGCCGTAAAAAAATGGAGTGCCGACCGGCACTCCATAAAATTTCTGTATATTATTCGAAAGAAATGTTTTCGTCTTCGGGAAGCTTTCCGTGAATGATATCAATAACGTATTGCATACGCTTATTGGCTCTGCTGTAACACTCCATGGCGGCTTCGAGAGTATATTCGTTGTAAGAATTCTCCGAGAAGGACTGTCTGAAATACTCATTGGCTTCTTTCATGTAATCATAAGCCTCATCTGCAAGAGATTCGGTAACTTTATATTGAGAAGGCACCTCGATCTCGGAAAAATATTTAAACTGTTCTTCAACCTGATCAAGATACTCAAAGAGCTTACTTACCGCTTCGGCGTCATCGGGATTTAAAGCATTCATCTCTTCGTTTAAGGTGTTGACGCTTTCAAAGAAATTGCTCATCTCTTTTTTGTATTCCGAATAATCTTCGGCAGAATCCGCACAAGCGGCTAATGAAACGGCGAGGATCACTCCCGTCATAACGGTTAATATCTTTTTGAACAAGGTTTATACCTCCTTTGGACCCTTTAGATAATTTACCATATATGTGTTAAAAAAACAATAAAAGCACCATATTTTGTTGCACGTTAACAAAGTATTGTGTTAAAATTTTTTGAAACGGATATCGCTTATTTATCGCGAAAAATGCGATTTTACATAAGGAGAACATTATGAATGGTGCTGACGCAATTATAAAATGTCTTGAAGAAGAAAAGGTGAAATACGTATTCGGTTATCCCGGAGTCGCAATCTGTCCTTTTTACAATTCCATTCTGTCATCCGATATAAAGACCGTACTTGTGCGTACGGAGCAAAGCGCGGCTCATATGGCAAGCGGTCTTGCAAGGACTACCGGAACGGTCGGAGTATGTGCTGTTACAAGCGGTCCCGGTGCAACGAACCTTCTTACGGGTATCGCAACCGCATTTGCCGACAGTATCCCGCTTGTATGTATAACAGGCCAGGTCAATTCCTCGCTTTTGGGATCCGATGTTTTCCAGGAGGCCGATGTAACGGGCGCTGCGGAGAGTTTTGTCAAATACAGTTATCTTATCAAAAATGTAAATGATATTCCCCGCATCATGAAGGAAGCGTTCCATATTGCATCGACGGGTCGTAAAGGCCCTGTTCTTATCGATGTTCCGATCGATATCCAGAACGCGGTCATTAAAAATTTCAAATATCCCGAAGAAGTAAATATGCGTACTTATAAGCCCACTGTAAAGGGTAACGGCATGCAGCTCAAAAGACTTGTAAGCGCACTTGAAAAAGCAAAAAGACCTTTGATATGCGTAGGCGGAGGAGTGGCTTTATCAAATGCAGAATCGGAACTTCGTAAATTTGTGGAAAAGAGCAATATTCCCGTCGTATCCACGATGATGGGTATAGGCGCCATGCCCACGGAGCACCCTTTATACTTCGGCATGGTCGGTAATAACGGAAAGCCTTATGCCAATAAAGCGATAAGAGAGTGCGACACACTTTTGATGGTGGGCGCGAGAGTGGCCGACAGAGCGGTAAACCAGCCCGATTTTTTGACCGATCATAAGGTTATGATCCATATGGATGTGGATCCTGCCGAAATAGGTAAGAACATCGGTCCCACGATTCCTATCGTAGGCGATGCGAAGGCAATCTTCGAAGAACTCAACAAGGAAGATATCAATGCTTCGGAGCCTGAATGGCTCAACAAGCTTTACGAATACAAAAAAGAGTTGAACATAAAGCGATTCCCCGACAGTAAATATGTGGATCCTCAGGAATTTATCGAATATCTTTCCGATAAGATGGATGAGGACGGCATATATGTGGCGGATGTCGGACAGAATCAGATCTGGAGCTGTGCATATCATGTAGTCAAGAAGGGAAGATTCTTAACAAGCGGCGGTATGGGTACCATGGGTTATTCTATACCCGCGGCACTCGGCGCAAAACTTGCGAATCCCGGTAAACAGGTCATTGCCGTATGCGGCGACGGTTCGTTCCAGATGTCCATGTGCGAACTTGCAACCATTAAGCAGGAAAACGCCAATGTCAAGATCATAGTCTTTAAGAACGGATATCTCGGAATGGTAAGAGAGTATCAGCATTTTACCTATAAGGATAATTACAGCGTGGTCGAATTAAACGACTATCCGGATCTTGAGGCACTGGCTAAGGCTTATGACTTTGATTATTTTAAGGTCACGCTTGACAAGGAACTTTCAAGAACGGATAAATTCCTTGCATCCGATAACCCCGGAATAATGGAAGTTAACATTAATCCCATGGATATAGTGAAAGGCTGACGGAATATGAAAAAAATATATTCGGTAATGGTTGAGAACAGATCGGGTGTATTGAGCAAGGTATCGGGTTTGTTCGCAAGAAGATGTTTTAATATCGATTCGCTTGTTGTGGGCGAGACTTTCGATCCCGAAGTATCAAATATGACGATCGTAAGCTCCGGTGATGAAAGAACGCTTGAACAGATAGAAAAACAATTAAATAAGAAACTTGATGTCATAAAGGTAAAGACTTTTAACGAAGAGCAGTCCGTATCCAGGGAACTTATGCTCATAAAGGTCAAATACAATAAGAACAACCGCAAGGACATTCTTGAGATATGCGAGATCTGTTCCGCCGAGATCGTGGATATGTCAAAGACTCACATAATGATACAAATCTGCAATACTCCGGAAAAGATCGCGGTATTCCGCTCAATGCTCTCGGGTATTTCGGTCGTGGAAGTGGCCAGAACAGGCACCCTTGCACTTCCCAAATGCAATGATAAAGACAATTAATGTATAATTATGCATAAAAATGCATCAGCGGCTTATTTTTATTGACTTTTGGAAGGCTCTTGTATACAATGATACGTAACGAATTTTCAGAGGTTTGATCATATGAAAAGAAAAGTTTTTCAGCTTATCGTAGACAATACGTCAGGTGTTTTAAGTCGTATTTCAGGTCTTTTTTCCCGAAGAGGATACAATATTGAAAGCATCACCGCAGGTGTTACCGCAGATCCCAAATATACAAGGATCACGATCGTGACAAGCGGTGACAATGATGTTCTTGAGCAGATCGAAAAGCAGGTGGCAAAGCTTATCGATGTAAGAGACATAAAGGTCTTGGAACCGTCCAATTCCGTATACAGAGAGCTTGCGCTCATTAAAGTAAAGGCTGAAGCCAATAACAGACAGGGTGTTATCTCCATTGCGGACATATTCCGTGCGAATATCATCGATGTGGGCCCTAAGACTTTGATAATCGAGCTTACGGGCGATCAGGAGAAGATCGACGCATTCCTTAAGCTTCTTGAAGGCTACGAGATCCTTGAACTAGCCAGAACCGGTATAGCGGGTCTTGGACGAGGAATCGAAAACGTTACTTATCTTCCGTAACAATTTACGAAAGTTAGATAAAAGAAAAATAAAACATATTTTCCAGGAGGAACTAAAAATGGCAAAGATTTTCTATCAGCAGGATTGCAACCTTGATCTTCTTAAAGGCAAGACAATCGCTATCATCGGCTACGGCAGCCAGGGTCATGCACATGCATTGAACCTTAAAGATTCGGGTTGTCATGTAATAATCGGTCTTTACAAAGGATCGAAGTCATGGGACAAGGCTGTTAATCAGGGATTTGAAGTATATACAGCAGCAGAAGCCGCAAAGAAGGCAGACATTATCATGATCCTCATCAATGATGAGAAGCAGGCCGATCTTTACAAGAATGATATCGAGCCCAACCTTGAGGAAGGCAACATGCTTATGTTTGCTCATGGTTTCAATATTCATTTCGGATGTATCGTTCCTCCCAAGTTTGTTGATGTTACAATGATCGCTCCCAAGGGACCCGGCCATACGGTAAGAAGCGAATATCAGGCAGGAAAAGGTGTTCCCTGTCTTATAGCTGTTGAACAGGATGCTTCGGGTAAGGCACAGGATATCGCACTTGCATATGCACTCGGTATCGGCGGCGCAAGAGCCGGCGTTCTTGAGACAACCTTCAGGACCGAGACCGAAACAGACCTCTTTGGTGAGCAGGCAGTTCTTTGCGGTGGTGTCTGTGCACTTATGCAGGCAGGTTTTGAGACATTGGTTGAAGCAGGATACGATCCCCGTAATGCATACTTTGAATGTATCCATGAGATGAAGCTCATTGTAGACCTTATCTATCAGTCAGGTTTCGCGGGAATGCGTTATTCGATCTCCAATACCGCTGAGTACGGCGACTATGTAACAGGTCCCAAGATCATCACCGAAGAGACAAAGAAGACCATGAAGAAGATCCTTTCCGATATTCAGGACGGAACATTCGCAAAGGAATTCTTACTTGATATGAGTCCCGCAGGTAAGCAGGTACACTTCAAAGCAATGAGAAAGCTTGCTTCGGAACATCCTTCGGAGAAGATCGGCGAAGAAGTAAGAAAGCTTTACAGCTGGAATAACGAAGACGATAAGCTTATCAATAACTAAGTATTTACTTGAAAGGATTAAGGGGGACCTTTAATGATCCCCCTTTATTTTTGAAAATATGGTTTATTCAAATATCCTTGAAGCCATCGGTCACACTCCGATGGTTGAATTAAGCTCCAAGATGGTTCCAAAAGGGGCAGCCAGGGTCATTGTAAAATATGAGGGCTTAAATGTCGGCGGCTCGATAAAGACCAGAACCGCTTACAATATGATCACAAAGGCTGTTAAAGCAGGTATAGTCAAGGAAGATTCGATAATCGTGGAGCCAACTTCGGGCAATCAGGGTATCGGACTTGCTCTTTGCGGCGCGGTCATGGGTTATAAAACGATCATCATAATGCCCGATTCCGTGAGCGAAGAAAGAAGGATGCTTGTCAAGCATTACGGCGCGGAGGTTATCCTTATAAAAGATGAAGGCGATATAGGCGAATGTATGGAAAAGTGCGTTGAGACCGCACTTAAAATGCAGAAAGAAAACCCGAAGGTTTATATTCCGCAGCAGTTTGAAAATCCAAATAATCCGCTTGTACATAAGCATCATACAGGACTTGAGATCCTTGAACAGGTAGCCGGCCCGATAGACGGCTTTTGTTCGGGGTTCGGAACGGGAGGCACGATCTCGGGCATCGGTGAAACATTAAAGGCTCAAAACCCCAATATAGAGATTTGGGCGGTCGAGCCCGAAAATGCAGCGATCCTTGCCGGAGGTACGATAGGCACTCATCTTCAGATGGGAATAGGGGACGGTATCGTACCCAAAAATCTTAACAAAGAGATTTATGACAATATTTATATAGTTTCCGATGAGGAAGCGATCAATACCGCTAAGGATCTTGCCAAAAAGGAAGGACTCATGTGCGGTATATCATCGGGGACGAATGTTGCTGCGGCCATTAAGCTTGCGATCAAACTCGGTGAAGGAAAAACCGTTGTCACGGTACTTCCGGATACGGCCGAGAGATATTTTTCAACACCTTTATTTGAAGGTGACAGAAATTAAGGAGAAAATGCCATGGGAATGACTATGACCCAGAAAATACTTGCAAGTCATGCAGGACTTGAAAGTGTAACAGCGGGACAGCTTATCGAGGCGGATCTTGATCTTGTGCTCGGTAATGATATCACAAGCCCCGTTGCCATCAAGGAAATGGATAAGATGAAACTTGATTCGGTATTTGATAAGGACAAGATCGCTCTTGTGCCCGATCATTTTGTGCCGAACAAGGATATCAAGAGTGCGGAACACTGCAAGTGTGTTCGTGAGTTTGCACTTAAGAACAATATAACAAATTATTTTGAAGTCGGTGAGATGGGAATAGAGCATGCGTTACTTCCCGAAAAAGGTCTTACCGTAGCCGGAGATGTGATAATCGGGGCGGATTCTCATACCTGTACTTACGGTGCACTCGGTGCATTTTCCACAGGTGTCGGCAGTACCGATATGGCTGCCGGAATGGCAACCGGAAAAGCATGGTTTAAGGTTCCTTCGGCCATAAAATTCAATATAACCGGAAAGTTTAACGAATATGTGACAGGTAAGGATCTTATCCTTCATATTATCGGTATGATAGGCGTTGACGGCGCCTTGTACAGATCAATGGAATTTGTGGGAGACGGCATTAAGAATCTTTCGATGGACGACAGATTTACGATCGCCAATATGGCTATCGAGGCCGGTGCAAAGAACGGTATCTTCCCTGTGGATGATCTTACGATCTCATACCTTAAGGAGCACTCAAAGAGAGAATACAAGGTATTTTCGGCCGATCCCGATGCCGTTTATGACGAAGAGTACACGATCGATCTTGGCACTCTTAAGCCTACTGTGGCATTCCCTCATCTTCCGGAGAACACAAAGACGATCGATGAGATCAAAGAAAAGATCATGATCGATCAGGTTGTTATCGGATCATGCACCAACGGAAGGATAGATGACTTAAGAATTGCTGCAAAACTTCTTAAGGGAAGACACATCAAAAAAGGAATGCGACTCATCGTGCTTCCCGCAACACAGGAAATCTATCTTACAGCCATCGAAGAAGGACTTGTAAGAACATTTATAGAAGCCGGCGGAGTTGTATCGACACCCACGTGCGGACCCTGTCTGGGCGGTTATATGGGAGTCCTCGCGGCAGGCGAAAAGTGCGTATCGACTACAAACAGAAACTTTGTGGGACGTATGGGCGATGTCACAAGTGAAATCTATCTTGCAAGCCCGGCAGTTGCTGCCGAAAGTGCGGTTAAGGGTTATATCGCCGCACCGGGTTATTAAGGAGGTAAAAAATGCAGGCAAAAGGAAAAGTATTCAAATACGGCGATAATGTCGATACCGATGTTATCATTCCGGCAAGATATCTTAATTCATCGGATCCCAAAGAACTTGCAACACATTGCATGGAAGATATAGATAAAGATTTTGTGGGCAAAGTACACGAAGGCGATATCATAGTAGCCACAAAGAACTTTGGCTGCGGTTCATCAAGAGAACATGCGCCCATTGCCATAAAGGCGTGCGGCGTAAGCTGTGTGATAGCGGAAACCTTTGCGAGGATCTTCTTCAGGAACTCCATTAACATCGGCCTTCCCATCATGGAATGTCCCGAAGCCGCAAAGGCGATCTCAAACGGCGACGAAGTTTCGATAGACTTTGACTCGGGTACGATCACCGACATAACGACGGGGCAAGCCTTCAAAGGACAGCCTTTCCCCGAATTCATGCAGAAGATCATCAACGCAGACGGTCTCATGAATTATATCAAAAATAAGTAAACCAAAAGCCGGCAGTATTGCCGGCTAAATTTTTAAATAGGAAATTTCTCCGAAATTACCCGTTAAAGATATCTCCGTAGAAGCCCGAAGGTGAGATCGGCTCATGGCCAAGGTTTAAGTGCTCCGTATCGCCGAGTTTCTGAATGCGGAAGTTTAATATACCTTCGACGCGTTCTTCGGCCGATACGACCGTTACAGAGGATGTGGCCACAAAGAAGGTATGCCACAAAAGAGCCGGAGAAATACCCAAAAGTTCACTTATGCATACGAACGAAACGCCGAGATGACAGAAAAGTACGATGGTCGTATCGTCATTTTTTCGGTCTGATAAATATACGTTGTTTTCTTTTCTTATTCCGTATTCCGAAAGAAGATCGGAAAGGCCTTTTTGAACCTCGGCATATTTTTCTTTTAAATTCGTGTTATCGTATTCGGAAAGGTTCTTCCACTCGTCTTTGTCGTATATCTTATCAAGGCGGCGCCAGTAATCGGGAAGCCAGTCCCACGGAACATGAACACGTTTCTGCGACGGGTCGTATACGTCTACGACAAATTCTTTAAGCCAGTCAAGGGTTTTTCCTTCGCGGCCGATTTCATCAAGGGTATATTTTGCGGTAAGCTGGGCGCGGCCGAGCGGAGAGATATAGAAAGCGTCGATATTGTCCCAGTTCTTTATCCTTTGTGCCAAAAGCATTGCTTCGCGCCTTCCCTTTACGGTAAGCGAATCGTTTTTGTAGTCGGGGTCGCCGTGTCTTATAAATATTATTCTCATAATTTACTCCTTATACATTTCGGATATTAGTATAGCGTAAAGAAAAGGAAATATCAAAAAAATGATGTTGAAACATATGTTCGACAATGCTATCATATATCTATGAAAAGAAACGATTTTATCCTTGTATTTTCCATACTTTTGATAAGCGTGTTCATAAGCTTTTCCTACTCGAAAATAAACGCCGTTCATAATGCAGGCAATAAAGCATATGTGTATGTGGACGGTGATCTTAAGAATGTTCTTTTGCTTGACGAAGACACAGAGTATACGGTAGATACGGAATTTGGATATAATCTTATCGTTATAACGGATCATCGGGTATATATGAAAGAAGCGGACTGTCCCGGAAGAGACTGCATAAAGATGGGCGGTATTACAAAGCCCGGTGAGATAATAAGCTGTCTTCCGCACAGGCTTTTGATCGAGATAAAGGGCGATGAGTCAAAGACCGTCGATACGGTGGCCTACTGATGAAGACCGATATCAAAAAGATTGCTTTACTCGGCGCAATGACTGCCATATCGATGATTTTTTCATATGTTGAGACGATGTTTCCGATAATCCTGCCTGTTCCGGGAGTTAAGATCGGATTTGCCAATGCGCTTATCGTGCTGGCGCTTTATCTGTTCGGTCCGATCGAGGCTTTGATCGTGGGACTCTTAAGGATCGTGCTTACCGCGCTTTTATTTGGCAGCGTTATTTCATTTTTAATGTCGGTATCCGGCTTTGCATTAAGTTTTTTGATAATGTATTTATTATTTAAGAGCAAAAAGTTTTCCATTCCCGGTGTAAGCCTTGCGGGAGGAGCTTTTCACAATTTCGGCCAGCTTATCACGGCTTGTATGCTTATGGGCAGTACGGCTTTGGTAAAGGACACCGTGTGGTTTGCGGTTTTTGGGATCATTACCGGCATGGCCGTAGGATTTTTGTCGAAAATTGTATACGAAAGGGTGAGATCAAATGATCGGTTATTTAAGGGGTGAACTTGCGGAGAACAGACCGGGGCAGATCGTTATAGACGTTAACGGCGTCGGATATGAGGTTATCGTATCCGATAAGACAAGGGAAAATCTTCCCGCCATAGGAAACCCCGTTAAGATATATACTTTTTTGAGTGTGAGAGAGGACGGAGTATCCCTGTACGGCTTTGAGAGAAAAGACGAACAGGATATGTTCTATAAGCTTATAAGCGTAAGCGGAGTGGGCCCGAAAGGCGCACTGTCCATCCTTTCGGTATTTGATGTTCCGGACCTTAAATACGCGATACTCAATGCGGACGGCACCAAAATATCGAAAGCTCCCACAATAGGTAAAAAGACCGCAGAACGTATCATTATCGACCTTAAGGATAAGATCGACAAGAGCGAGATACTCGGTATCGTACCCGAAGAGACTGCCGATACAAACGTTAAACTTACAGGCGAAGCCAAAGATGCGGTCGATGCGCTCATATCATTGGGTTATGACCGGAAAGCTTCCGAGAAAGCTGTTATTGCGGTTGAAGATCATGATAAACTCGAATCGGGAGATATACTTAAGAAAGCATTACAATACTTGTTCTAGGAAGGTTTGACATGGGAAACATTATTAAAACTGAAGTCTCGGAAGAAGATATCGTCCTTGACGGTTCGTTAAGACCCAAATATCTGTCGGAATATATCGGACAGGAAAAGGTTAAAGAGATAATGAAGGTCTATATTGAAGCTGCCAAAAACAGGGGTGAAGCTTTGGATCATGTTCTTTTGTACGGACCTCCCGGACTTGGTAAAACAACACTTGCACAGATCATTGCAAATGAGATGGGAGTCAATATCCGGATCACTTCGGGCCCTGCAATAGAAAAGCCCGGTGACATGGCAGCCATATTAAGCGGGCTTAAAGAAGGCGACCTTCTTTTTATCGACGAGATACACAGGCTTAATAAGCAGATCGAAGAAGTTCTTTATCCGGCAATGGAAGATTATTCGATCGATATAATGATAGGAAAAGGACCGTCCTCCAAATCGATAAGGCTTGAACTTCCCCGTTTTACCCTTGTGGGAGCCACCACGAGAGCAGGCCTTTTGTCCGCTCCGTTAAGAGACAGGTTCGGAGTAGTGGAAAAGCTTGAGTTTTATTCGGTTGAAGAACTGTCTACGATCATAAGACATTCTGCCAGACTTTTAAACGTTTCGATCGATCCCGACGGTGCCACCGAGCTTGCGAGAAGAAGCCGCGGCACTCCCAGACTGGCCAACAGGATGTTAAAACGTGTAAGAGATTTTGCGGAGGTCAGATTTGACGGTGTTATAACCGGCGATGTTGCCAGGACAGCACTGGACCTTCTCGATGTGGATAAGATGGGACTCGATCATATAGACAGAAATATCCTTACGACAATGATCGAGCTTTATAAAGGAGGACCGGTCGGACTTGATACTCTGGCAGCCACCATAGGAGAGGACTCGGGTACCATCGAAGAGGTATATGAGCCATATCTTATAAAGAACGGATTTATGGTCAGAACACCGCGGGGCAGACAGGTTACCGAGCTTGCATACAGTCATTTGGGTATTGAAATAAACGCCTGATTTTATTATAATTTAATAGATATTTCGTTTAGATTCTTTTGGGAGGTTTGTCGGTATGGCATCCAAGAATGATACCGAAGTAATCATCGGGGGTAAGGTCTTAAGGTTAAGCGGGTACGAGAGCGAAGAGTATCTTCAGAGAGTCGCGGCTTATATAAACGGGAAGGTTACGGAATATAACAGGGTAGAAAGTTTTCATCGTGCGCCCACCGAGACGCAGAATGTTCTTTTGCAATTAAATATTGCAGATGACTATTTTAAAGCCAAAAAGCAGATTTCGCTTCTTGAAGAAGAGATCCGAACAAAAGAAAAAGAATTGTATGATCTGAAGCATGAGCTTATAGCTTCGCAGATTAAGCTCGAAAACAGCGAAAAGAACAGTAAGAACCTTAAGAGTGAGCTGGATGAGAGCAACAAGAAACTTATCCGTCTGGAAACGGAACTGAAACTGGGTTAAGAATATTAAGGAAAAGGACTGTTTGATACAGTCCTTTTTTTACACAGTATGGAAAACGATCGCACTTATAAGTCAAGACCTGAAATATTGGCGCCCGCGGGAAACTACGGGGGCTTTTTGGCGTGTATAAATGCGGGTGCGGATGCGGTGTATTTTGGCGGAAATAAGTTCGGCGCAAGAGCTTTTGCGGACAACTTTTCCGATGAAGAGATCGTAAAGGCCGTCAAATATGCTCATATTTTCGGTGTTAAGGTTTATCTGGCCGTCAATACGCTCATCAAAGAAAGAGAATTTGATGAAGTATACGATTATATAAAGCCGTTTGCCGATGCGGGACTTGATGCGTGCATCATCCAGGATATCGGCCTGATAAGCAGGTTTAATGAATGGTTCCCGAATGTTGAGATACATGTAAGTACCCAGGCTTTTTCGACCGGCATCAACTCTGTCAGATATTTTAAGGAGCTTGGGGCCAAAAGAGTGGTTCCGGCCAGAGAGCTTTCCTTAAAGGAGATAAAATATATAAAGGATAACGTTGACATAGAGATCGAGTGCTTTGTGCACGGGGCGATGTGTTATTGTTATTCGGGACAATGCCTGTTTTCTTCAACTTACGGGAAAAGAAGCGGAAACCGCGGAAGATGTGCGGGGCCCTGCAGATTGTCATATACGCCTTTGATAGACGGAATTATTATGGATGAGGCTTATGTGCTTTCGATGAAAGACCTGTGTACTCTGCCTTTGCTTGACAGGTTTATTGATGCCAAGATCGACTCGTTTAAGATCGAAGGCAGGATGAAAAGCCCCGAATATTCAGCATTTACGACCGATCTGTATAAACGTTATACAGATATGTACATAGATACGGGAAAACTTGTCATAAGTAAAGAAGATAAAGATGATCTGAGACATATGTATATTCGTTCTTTTACCGGAACGGGATATGCGGATATTAAAAACTCACGTGATATGCTTACGCTTGAAAGCCCGGCATATTCGGGAAACGATGACGATCTTATAAGGTCGGTAAGAGAGAGGTTCATTTTAAAGAACCGAAAACTTAAGATCTCCGGGTATTTTTATGCGCATAAGGACAATGATATATCACTAACATTAAGTTATAAGGATAAAAGTGTTACGGTAAAAGAGACTTCACCCGAAAAAGCCGTAAAGACCGCAACTGATGAGGCCAGTGTAAGAAAACAGCTGTCCAAGCTTAACGATACGCCGTTTGAATGGGACGAACTTACTGTTGACATCGATGACGATATATTTATGCCCGTATCGGGCCTTAACGAATTAAGACGCAGAGCCGTAAAGGAGTTGACCGATGAATTCTAGATTATGGGTTTGGTTTTTAAGTAACGGACAGCTTCCTTTTGTTCCCGATAAAGAAACAAACGTGATCGTACAGGAAAAGATTCCCGAAGGGCTTTTTGACGATATAGATTCTTTGTATGTTTCGCTTCCGTATGTTTTAAGGCAAAACGATGAGGAGCGTATTAAGAAAAGTTTAAGGGATTTAAGCGACGATAAAAGAGTAAAAGGTATTATAATCCATAATACGGAAGAACTTTATATCGTAAAGGAATCGGGTTTTTCAAAAGAAAAGATCGCAGGTCCCGGCTTATATGCCTGGAACAGAGAATCCGTAAGGGTTCTTTTAAACGATCTTGATATGCTTATGTATCCTTACGAACTTTCAAAATATGAATTAAAGGATACGGGGTATAAAGACGGGATCATGTGTGTATACGGAAGAACACCGCTCATGATAACCGCAAATTGCGTAAGAAAGACCGAAAATGCATGTATTAAAGGCAATGGTGATCCTTTTTCGTATATAAGGGACAGAAAAAATAAAGAATTGCCCGTTTTATTTCGGTGCGATTATTGTTACAATATAATCTATAATGCCGATGTGACATCGTTGCATGAATATATTGAAAAAGATATTGATTTTACGGGGAATCTGCTTTTGTATTTTACCGATGAAGACGGTAAGACGGCATATTCCGTTTATGATTATTATAAAGAGCTTTTGAAGGGGAGGACTTTGACGTTTCCTGTCAAAGAATATACAAAAGCTTATTTTAACCACGGAGTAGATTAGTTGAAATGGTCCAATATATAACCGCGCTGTCAAAATACTTCATTACGGTATTCATGATGCTTTATACTCTTGAATGCTTCATGGTATTCCGTTTCAGAAACGAAAAAGCAAGAAAAGGAGTGTACATACGTCAGATCATACTTACGATCCTAATGCACTTTTCATGCTTTTTGTCTATCTGTTTAAAATCGGGAAATATAAATTTCCTGTTCTTTTATGCGATATTTCAGGTTGTGATCCTGGCTATCATGGCCGTTATCCCAATGATCTACCCCAGGCTTAACAGACTCGTGATCAACAATGTCTGCATGCTGTTAAGCATCGGTCTTGTTATGCTTGCAAGACTCGACTTTTCTAAAGCGATCAAGCAGCTTGTTGTCGCATCGGTTTCTTTTATCATAGCGGTACTGTTCCCATACCTGATGCTGAAGATAAAAAGGCTTCCCAATACGCCGATCTATTTTGCGGCTGCGGGAATACTTCTTTTGGGACTCGTATATTTGAGCGGTTCTATCGCAAACGGCTCAAAACTTGCAATTTCCGTATTTGGTCTTTCTTTTCAGGCGTCCGAATTTGTAAAGATATTGTTTGTGTTCTTTGTGGCGGGTGCGCTTGCCAAGAGCACATCCTTTTTAAACATTGTTTATGTGACGGTCATTGCGGCCATCCATGTTCTTTTGCTTGCGGCAAGCCGCGACCTCGGTGCCGCACTCATATTCTTTGTGGTATATGTGATACTTATCTTTATCGCTTCCAAGAATTATCTGTATCTTTTATTAGGCTCGCTGGCAGGCTGTGCTGCGGCAATGACCGCTTACAGGATATTCAGACATGTTCAGGTAAGAGTTGCTGCATTTAAGGATCCCTTCTCGGTCATCGATAACGAAGGATATCAGATCACACAGTCTCTTTTTGCCATTTCGGGCGGCAACTGGTTCGGACTCGGACTTTTCGAAGGAACACCCGAGACCATACCTTATGTTGAGACCGACTTTATCTTTTCGGCGATAGCGGAAGAACTCGGGGTCATATTCTCGATATGCCTTATACTTATCTGCTTAAGCTGTTTTCTTATGTTTGTAAACATTGCTTTAAGGTTTAAAGACGATTTTTACAGATATATTGCCCTCGGACTTGGCACCACATATGTTTTTCAGGTTTTTCTGACCATCGGCGGCGGTGTTAAGTTTATACCTCTTACAGGTGTTACGCTTCCTCTTGTAAGTTACGGCGGATCGTCCGTTATGGCGACCATATTCACGTTCTTTATCATAGAAGGACTGTATGTGGTCAAGGGCAGACCTCAGGTCGAGGAAGAAGCGGATGTCAAAAAGTACGTTAAAAAGAAACCGGATAATTTCTTTACCAAGCAAAGTAACATCGTTATGGGCTGTTCATACTCGGTAATAGCGATATTTCTGGCCCTCTGCATTTTTATCTGTTATTACGTTGCCACTTTCGAAGAGGAATATATCAATAACAGCTATAATCCGCGTCAGGAAGTTTTGATCAGTAAAAATACCAGAGGCTCGATATACAGCCGCGACATGGATATACTCGCACAGACCCAGACCGTTAACGGCGAAGAAGTAAGGTATTATCCTTATGCCAATATCTTTGCGCATGTGGTCGGATATTCCGTAAACGGCCGTTCAGGTATAGAAGGTCAGACAAACTATTACCTTATCAATTCAAATCAGCCGATGGCGGAAAAGATAGCTGCAGATATCTCGCTTGACAAATATCTGGGCGACAGTGTTGTGACCACGCTTGATGCGGGACTTCAGAAGACCGCATATACAGCGATAGGTTCTTATAACGGTGCGGTAGTGGTATCAAATCCCAAGACCGGCGAAATATATGCAATGGTCTCAAAACCTGATTATAATCCGAATGAGATAGCGGATATCTGGGATGGACTCATTAACGACAAGGAAAGCTCTGTGTTACTGAACAGAGCGACTCAGGGCCTTTATCCGCCCGGTTCATGTTTTAAGATAGTAACGCTTCTTGAATATGTAAGAGAAAATCCGGATACTTACAACAATTATTCCTTCGTTTGTCACGGAGAACTTAATACCGACGACGGAACGATAACCTGTTACAATCATGAAACACACGGAACCGTCAATTTAAAGAAAAGTCTTGCTGTATCTTGTAACTCAAGTTTCGGCAATATAGGTCTTACATTGGATCGCGAAGAATTCCAGAAGACACTTGATAAGCTTCTTTTTAACGGCGATCTTCCCGTTACCGTGAATTACGCAAGAAGCATATGCGATGTTGCCGACATAGACGATAACATCACAATGGTCAGGACCGCGTTCGGACAGGGCGATACGCTTATCACTCCGCTACATTTAAATCTTATAACCTGTGCGATAGCAAATGACGGAATGCTTATGCAGCCCTATCTTATCGATAAGGTCGTAAATTCCAATTTAAATACCGTAAAGGATTTCCCAAGCAGCACGGAATATGCACGCCTTATGAGTGCGGAAGAGGCAGAGATCGTGGGCTCGATGATGGAAGAGGTAGTAAGATCCGGTACGGGCCGTAAGCTTAAGAACAGTACTTATACCGTTGCAGGTAAGACCGGTTCCGCCGAGTACAACGATTATACCGGCGCTACACACTCATGGTTTACCGGATTTGCTCCGGCAGACGATCCCGAGATATGTGTAACGATTATTTTGGAAGATGCGGGTACTTCGGGACTTCATGCAGTTCCCATGGCAAAGAAGATCTTTGATGAATATTTCAGACGTTTTGACGATTCTGAGTATGTTGACGAATAGATATCTTTAGGGTATACCTTTTAAAGGGAAGGAATTGTAAGACAACTTACAATATTTGGAAAAAATGAAAAATACAACCAGTTGTGGCGGAATAGTCATACACAAAGGCAAGATACTGCTTCTTTATAAAAATTACGGGGACAGATATTCCGGGTGGGTGCTTCCGAAGGGATCGATGGAAGACGGAGAGACCTATGAAGAGACCGCACTTCGCGAAGTGTTTGAAGAATCGGGAGCAAAAGCGGAGATAATCAAATATATAGATGAGACGAGCTTTGAATTCAATTGTTCGGACGGTCGGATAGAAAAGCATGTCAGATGGTTTTTGATGAAATCGGCAAACTATTATTCAAAACCGCAAAGATCGGAATATTTTGAGGATTCGGGATATTACAAATTTCATGAGGCTTATCACCTTTTGTATTTTGCAAATGAGAAGCAGGTGCTTGAAAAAGCCTATGAGGAATATAAAAAGATCAGAAGAGAAAACATATTAAACGGCAGGGAAGATTGATCCCTGCCGCTTTGATTTCCTATAATACCGCCACAATTGAAAGATCCGGAGTTTTTGAAAGATCTATGATCTCATCACCGCATTTAAGCAAAGGCCTTGAAAGCTTAATCTGATTGATAAGGATAACCTCGGCGAGTCTTTCATCGGAAAGTCTTACCGTAAGCCCCAACTGTGAATTGGCGATATGCTTTAATATCTGTTTTAATACCAAAGACGAATAATTTGATTCGGTTTTTTCAAAGTTTTCGATCACCTGGAAAGGAATAAGCGACTGCCTGTAAGTACGGGCTGAAGTCATTGCTTCGTATGCGTCTATAATGCTTATGTATTTTGCATAGATATTGATCTGATCTTCCTTAAGATGTGAAGGATAACCTTTCCCGTCGCATCTTTCATGATGCATCAAAGCGGCCTGCTTGACATCGTCGCTGAAACCGTTGTTGTTAAGTATCATAAAACCCTGAAGAGTATGGGTCTTCATAAGTTCAAATTCCATGTCGGTAAGTTTCGAAGGCTTCCAGATGAGTTCGTAAGGAAGAAGAAGCTTGCCTATATCATAAAAGAAGCCGCATTGGATGAGTGTAAGCATCTGATCGTTCGGAAGCCCGATCCATGTTCCGAAAACGCCGGCGATAAGGGCGGAGTTAAGACAATGCGCATATGTAAGATCGTCTTCGGACGGAAGCATATTGTAAAGATAATCAAGCAATAATTCACCGGTTTTGGCACAGCCTGCGAGAATGGAATATATACCGATGAGTTCGGCGTTATCAACGGGCTTACCTTCTTTTATAAGAGAATCTATGATCCGTTTGTATTGAGGAATGTAAGCGTTGTATGTTTTTTCGAAATTTTTGAAACCTGCACTTACACGGATCTTTTCAAAATGTGTCGTTGCAAAATCTTCTTCTTCTTTGATCTCAACACACATAATGGAATGACGTGTCAACTTGGCGATGGCAATATCATCGAGAGTCGTATTTGCCGGGAACAGAAGTTCATTCTTGAAGTTAAGAACATCATCGGCAAGAACCATTCCGGGTTTCAATGCCATTACAGCGACCATTTTCATGACCGGATCCTCCGTGCATACAGTACGTTGATTTAGTCGAATTAATCGTTATCGTAAAACTCCGTATTACAGATACATTTTATCATATATTGTGTCTTAAGTGTTAATATTTTCTTTTTAATAAAGACAAATCGTGTTATTATTTAAAAGAAAAATCCAAGTTGTTTGTTTTTATTTCGGAGGCAATGTGACTTTTAACGATTTTATGATCATCGGAAAAGACATCAAGAACTCTGCCGATATAATAAAAAAATTGAATAGTAAAAAGCCTGTGTTAAATTGCTTCCTTGTAGCCGACAACAAAGGGACCCTTGAAATATATCCCGCAGTCGGGTTCGTACAGCAAAACCTTAATGCGCTGGATATCGATATTGTGGCAATATTCAGGAATAAAAAAGAAGCCTTCGAGTTCATAAGGGTTTTGGCCGATATCTCGATCAGGAAATTTGGCAGGCCCGATCTTATAAAAGCGTTACCTTTCTATGAAGAGGAGGTAATGTGATGGCTGTTTTTCTTACGGTATTAAAAGTGATCGGCATCGTTTTGCTATCGATATTGGGACTGGTTCTTTTTATCTTGCTTCTTGTGTTGTTTGTCCCGATAAGATATGGAGGAAACGGCTATTACAAAGATAAGGATTATGATGCTTCCGCAAAGGTTACATGGCTTTTGCATATTGTTTCGGTCAGATACCTTTTAAAGGAAGAGGATAATCTGATAATTAAGATTTTCGGCATAAGATTTAATAAGAAGAAAAAGAAAAAAGGATCGTACGACGATGAACCGGAAGAAGATGATGATCATATATTCGATCCGACAGATATTTCATCACAGGCTATTAACGGTCCTTCATCGGAATGCATAAAAGAAGAGGCAAAAGAAGAACTTAAAGAGGAGCCTGAAGAGGCTAAAGAAGAGGTTAAAGAAGAACTTAAAGAAGAGGTTAAAGAAGAACCGAAAGAAGAGGCGGAAGAACAGAAAAAAGACGCCGTAAAAGAAGAGAAAAAGCACAGATTCAAGTCCGATAAGCCAAAGAAATCCGCGGAAGAGAAAAAGGACTCAACAAGCAAAAGTTTTTATGATAAACTTAAAGCGTATATTGAGATCATTAAATCGGACAGTTTTAAAAACGCTTTTGAATTGTGTAAAAAGCAGATCGCAAAGATCTTAAAGGCTGTTCTTCCGAAAAGATGGAATATAGACGGAACATTGGGCTTTGACGATCCCGCGGCCACGGGAAAGGTAGCCGCGATCTACGGTTCGCTCATATATTTTATCGGTGATCACATACATATAACCGCTGATTTTGACGATCCGGTCATAGATGTTAAGGCCGATGCCCGGGGCAGGATTTTCATCATCACTCTTGTAGTCGTATTTATAAGAGTGTGGTTCAATAAAAATATAAAAAAGCTCATCGGTATGTTAAGATCGGTGGACTGAATGAGGGATGTTTATGGAAAACAACAATATTGAGAAAAATGGCAAGAATAACGGCAAGAATAATGTAAGCACCATCATCGATTCTCTTCTGGGAGGCATGGATGCGGTTCTTGCCACTAAGACGGTTGTGGGAGAGGCTACATTCATAGGAGATGTTATAATAGTGCCGCTTGTGGATGTAAGCTTCGGTATCGGAGCCGGTGCTTCTCTTGGCAAAAATGAAAAGGGCAGCAATAAAGGCGGCGGTGGCGGCGGTATTTCCGGCAAAATGTCTCCGAGTGCCGTACTGGTCATCAAAAACGGACAGACCAAACTTGTAAATGTCAAGAATCAGGATACTATCACCAAGATCCTTGATATGGTTCCCGATGTTATAGATAAGTTTACCGCCAAGAAGAATATGCCTGACGATGAAGATGTTTTAAAGGCTGCATTCCCCGAGGAAAATGAATAATCGTGTATAAAAGCAACGAAGAATTTGAAGAATTATTGAATAAAGGTGATGCGGAAAGTCTTCTTGAGTGCATGGAGTGGCTTAAGCACGAGGAAAAACGCATAAGCAAAGAACGCGAACGTATGGAAGCCGATGAAGTTTTCTTTGACAAGAAAATGGAAATCTTAAAAAGCGGATATGCGTCGCTTGAAGCGGACAGAAAGAAGCTTCAGCGCGAGCGGGATCTGTTCAATGCCGAGAAGAATGCCGACAGAAAATATTATTCGACCGAAGCGTACGAAGATCTTGCGGGCACTCTTTTTGCGGGTGTAAACAGTTATCTTGCTCTTAAAAAGCGCTACAGGGATCTGCTTAAGATATTCCATCCGGACAATATGTGCGGAGACAATGAGATGGTTACGATCATTACAAGAGAGTATGAGAGAGTTAAGAGCAATATGGAATTTTCTTTTTTCTCTGCAAATTAGAAATAAAAAAAGGAACGGTCATCCGTTCCTTTTTAAGTATTCAGGATTAATTGGCACGTTCTACTTTACCAGCTCTTAAGCATCTGGTACAAACATGAAGTCTCTGAGGAGTGCCGTTAACGTTACACTTAACACTCTGTATGTTGGAGCCCCACATTCTGCTGGATTTTCTATTAGAATGGCTTACATTATTACCAAAATGAATACCTTTTCCGCATACTGCACATTTTGCCATTTTAACACCTCCTAGTCAACAAGAATCTTGTCACGAAACTCGCAACATTGTTAATATAGCAGAATCTTTATAGGAATGCAAGCAAAAAATAAATGTTTTCTTTTTGAATATTTAATTGTATAATGTACGGGAATGTTTTTTAAGTAAAACGTTATGGAGGTGGCATATGAAAGGATCAACGGTTGATACACATCTGGGAAATATCATAATTGACCCGAATGTTATCGCCCAGTATGCGGGAAGCGTAGCGGTAGAATGCTTCGGTATAGTGGGGATGGCAAATGTCAATGTCAAAGACGGCCTTGTAAAGCTTTTAAAGATAAATTCGGCCGATATCGGACGTGGGATCAATGTTTCTTTGGGTGAAAATCACAAGCTCACTGTGGATTTCCACGTAATTGTTTCATATGGAGTAAGCATCAAAGCCGTTACCGACAATCTTATAGAGAATGTAAAGTATAAGCTTGAAGAGTTTACCGGACTTGAAATTGAAAAGATCAACGTCTTCGTGGAAGATGTTAAGGTTATTGACTAGGAGGACGCCGACTGATGAATACAATTGACGCAAAGCTTCTTTCCAAGATGTTTCTGGGAGGGGCTAAAAATCTTGAATCCAATAAGGAATGGATAAACGAGTTAAACGTTTTCCCCGTTCCCGACGGAGATACGGGTACCAATATGACCATGACAATTATGTCTGCGGCAAAAGAAGTATCCGCTATGGAATCCACCAACGACACCAATATGGAAACCCTTTGCAAAGCCATTTCTTCAGGTTCCTTAAGAGGTGCGAGAGGTAATTCCGGTGTTATTCTTTCACAGTTGTTGAGAGGCTTTACAAAGATCGTAAAGACTATGGATGTGATCACTATACCCGATATAGCCGCAGCATCCGAAAAGGCTGTTGAGACAGCGTACAAGGCTGTTATGAAGCCCAAGGAAGGTACGATATTAACGGTTGCAAAAGGAGCATCCGAAAAGGCAAGAGAACTCGCCAATAAAGGATGCGACGATCTTGATACATTTATAAAGGAAGTTATCGAATATGCGGAAGTTGTGCTTTCAAAGACTCCGGATATGCTTCCGGTATTAAAACAGGCCGGTGTTATCGATTCCGGCGGACAGGGGCTTGTATGTGTTCTTAAGGGTGCATATGATGCATTTTTAGGTAAGGAAGTCGATCTTTGCTTCTTTAAAGAAGGAAGTGACAATGAAAACGCATCCGATGCGGTCGAAGAGATCAAATTCAGTTACGATACCGAATTTGTGATCGTACCCGATAAGGTATTCAATGTTAAGCATGAGCTCGATTTCAAGGCATTTCTTGAATCGATCGGTGATTCTATCGTGATCGGCGCCGATGACAATATCGTCAAGGTCCATGTCAATACGAACGATCCCGGACTTGCACTTCAAAGAGGTTTAAAATACGGTTCTCTTTCCAATATAAAAGTAGAGAATCTTAAGATCGAATCGGTTGAAGCGCTTACAAAGAAACAGGAAAACAAACCTGTTGAAAAGGAAGAAGCAAAGAAGGATGCCGAGGCTAAAGAATTCGGATTTATTGCGGTATCGGCAGGCGACGGTCTTTCAACCATATTTAACGAACTCGGCTGCGATATGATAATCGAAGGCGGACAGACCATGAATCCTTCAACGGAAGATATGGTCAATGCCTGTGCAAAGGTCAATGCAAAGACGATCTTCATCCTTCCGAACAACAAGAATATCATCATGGCGGCAAATCAGACCGTATATCTTGTTGAGGACAAGAAGGTTGTTGTAATACCCACAAAGACCATTCCTCAGGGTATCACGGCACTCATTAACTTCAACCCCGAGGCTGATGTTGAGGCAAATACCGAGAACATGACGGATTCGCTTGCAACGGTTAAGACCGGCCAGGTTACATATGCCGTAAGAGATACAAAGATTGACGATAAAGACATTAAGCAGGGTGATTTCATGGGCATAGGCGACAGAGGACTTTTGGCTGTCAATGCAGACATGAACGAAGCTACCTGTGAAATGATCGAGGAGCTTGCTTTATCGGATGAGCCCTCGGAACTCATAACGATCTATTACGGATCCGATGTAAGCGAAGAGACTGCGGGAGAGGTCGTAAAGTTTGTAAACGATAAATTCCCTACTATCGATGTTGAACTTCAGTACGGCGGACAGCCGATCTATTACTATATTGTTTCTGCAGAATAATTGTTGAGCAAAGTCCCCGGCTTTTGCCGGGGATTTTTTAAAAAGCAGGTTTATATGAATCTTAAATCGGATATTTCTTCAGTTAAGGGTGTCGGCGCCAAAACAGCGGAAGCTTTTTACAAAGCAAATATTAAAACGGTAGAAGATCTGATCCGCCGTTTTCCCAGAACCTATGAAAAATTCGAAAATATCGTTTGTGTAAAAGACATTCTCGTAAATGAACGGAATGCTGTTTTTGCATGTCTTTATACCGATGCAAAGATCATCCGTTATTCCAATAAATCGGTCGTGACCGTTTATGCAAAAGATATAAACGGTGATGTTCTTGAAGTCAAATTCTTTAATGCTCCCTATCTTTTAAAAACTTTAAAAAAAGGTTCCTTTTATGTATTCAGAGGCTTCGTGAAAAAGATCGGCGAAAAATATTCCATGTCCCAGCCCAAGATGTATAAAAAAGAGGATTATCTTAAGATCGAGGGCAAGATAGGACCCATATATTCGCAAACCATGGACCTTTCGGGGAACAAGATCGAAAAAACGGTAAAAGAAGTTATCGATCTTACACGATATATCGATGATTATCTTATTGACAGAGAGATCGATGAACTAAAGCTATATCCTTTGGCGGAGAGCTTCAGATCCATTCACTTTCCGAAAGACGACAACGAACTGTATTTTGCAAGGCGAAGACTGGTTTTTGAGGAATTCCTTGATTTTTATCATATGATAAGATCCGATGAGGCTTTAAGCTCAAGAATAGATAACGATAAGCCTTTTATCGAAGTTGCCGATCTTAAGCTGTTTGAAGAAAAACTTCCTTACAAACTTACAAATGCCCAGAAAGAAACGATCAAAGACATCGTAAACGATATGACGGGTCCGTATCTTATGAACAGACTCATACAGGGCGATGTCGGAAGCGGCAAGACTGTTGTTGCGATAATGGCCTTGCTTCTTTGTGCGGCCAATAATGCGCAGGGAGCGTTGATGGCACCGACTGAAGTATTGGCGGTTCAGCATTTTATAAATGTGAAAAAGTTCTGCGAAGACTGTGATCTGTGCATAAAACCGGTCCTTTTGACCGGCAAGATGCCCGCAAAAGCCAAAAGGGAAGCGTTAAGTCTTATCAAGAGCGGCGAATGCAATGTTGTTATAGGAACTCACGCGCTTTTTGAAGAAGGAGTTGAATTTAACGATCTTAAACTTGCGATAACTGACGAACAGCACAGATTCGGTGTCAATCAGCGTGAAGCATTCAGGGATAAAGGCCTGATGCCGCATCTTCTTGTAATGAGCGCAACTCCGATACCGAGAACTCTTGCGATGGTAATGTACGGAAACGTCGATATCAGTATAATGAACGAACTTCCCAAAAACAGGATACCGATAAACAATGCCGTTGTTACCGGTTCATATATGAAAAAGAGCCTTGAATTTATAGAAAAGGAAGTCAGGGCCGGGCATCAGGCTTATGTGATCTGCCCGATGATCGATGAATCGGAAGAAGATAACTTTAATCTTAAAAACGTAACTTCTTTTACCGAAGAACTAAAGGAATATTACGGCGAAAGAGTCAGAGTGGCTTGTCTTCACGGAAAGATGAAAGCCGATGAAAAGAACCGTATAATGGAAAACTTCAAAGCAGGCAACTTTGATGTGCTTGTATCAACCACCGTTATCGAAGTCGGTGTGGATGTTCCGAATGCTACGGTCATGCTTATAGAAAACGCGGAACGATTCGGCCTTTCACAGCTCCACCAGTTAAGGGGACGTGTCGGAAGAGGAGATGCTCAGTCGTACTGCATACTTATGAGCGACTCAAAGAATGAAGAGACGATCAAGCGTTTAAAGGTTTTAAACGAGACAAACGACGGCTTTCTGATAGCAAAAAAGGATATCGAACTTCGCGGTCCCGGTGAGCTGAACGGGCTTAGGCAGAGCGGAGAATTAAGCTTTGCTCTGGGGGATATCTTAAATGACTCGGACGTGCTCATGAGTGTAATCGATAATTATGAAAATCTTAAGGAAAGACTAATAGGGAGAGAGGTTCGCGCTATTGACTTTAGGACGATATAAAAGTAAAATGTCTAATGTTGTCACTTAGATAATAAAAGGAGAATTGATTTGAGCAAGGTTGCCATTATAACTGACAGTAACAGCGGCATAACACAGCAGAAAGCAAAAGAAATGGGAGTTGTTGTTATACCGATGCCCTTTACGATAGATGACGTTGAATACGAAGAAGATATCAATTTGAGTCAGGAGGAGTTCTACGGTAAACTCTTAAATGACTGTACCATCAAAACGACCCAGCCCAGCCCTCAGACTGTCATGGAGTATTGGGACAAGGCTCTTACCGAATATGATGAGATCGTGCATATTCCCATGTCGAGCGGACTTTCGGGCTCTTTGCAGACAGCAAAGATGTTAAGCGAAGAATACGACGGTAAGGTTTGGGTGGTCGATAATCAAAGGATCTCCGTTACACAGAAACGTTCCGTTGTGGATGCCAAGATTTTGGCGGATAGAGGCCACTGCGCAGAGGAGATATGCAAGCTTCTTGAAGAGGATAAGTTTCAATCGAGTATCTATATTATGCTTGATACGCTTGAATATCTTAAAAAGGGCGGAAGGCTTACACCGGCTGTTGCAACTCTCGGTACTTTGCTCAAGATAAAGCCCGTTTTACAGATCCAGGGCGAGAAGCTTGATGCTTTTAATGTGGCACGTACACAGGCACAGTCAAAGAACATAATGCTCAATCAGGTTGCAAAGGATATCAAGAACCGTTTCGGCGGAAATGAAAAGGGTTCGGGCATCAATATTTATGTGGCCTATACGCATAACGAAGATGCCGCTAAAGTATTTCTTGACGAGATAAAGGAAAGATTTCCCGATGCCGGAGAATATGGTATCGATCCGCTTTCGCTTTCGGTAAGCTGTCATATCGGTCCCGGTGCGCTTGCGGTTGCTTGCTGCAAAAGAACATTTGAATAAAGATCGTATTTTAAAGAGTCGCTTTAAGCGGCTCTTTTTTTACGTCAATATTCAAAAATATAAAATAATACTAAAATATTATAATGTTACTTGCAAAAATTTGAGTAATGGAGTATACTTCAAAAAGTTGATATATATGATTAAGCATTCATATGAATATTACTTCATATGACAATATATTCAAGCAGGTGGAACATGGATAAGAAAAATGACGCAACTAAGTGTCCGCTTGAGTACGGACTTAAGATCTTCGGCGGAAGATGGGATTCTAAGATCATATGTCTTTTATCGGAAAGAGAAAGGCTTCGTTACAAGGAAATAAGGGAAGATGTCAATAACATTACGGATCAGGCGCTTACATCAACCCTTAAAAAACTGATAAACGACGGACTTATTGAGAGGTTTCAATACAGTGAGATCCCTCCCAAGGTAGAATATGCTCTTACAGAAAAGGGAAAAAGTGTCATTCCCATTATAAGAAGCATCTGTGAGTGGTCCGAGTCCAATAACTTCGGGGATCTAAACCCCTGTCATGTCTGCAATCTTGAGCACGATAAAGTTTAAAAAGTAATTTGAAAGGACGGTATTCTGTTTATGTCTTTATTATCAATCAAAAATCTTAAAGTCAATGTCGGTGATAAGGAAATCCTTCACGGCATCGATCTTTCGATAGGCAAAGGTGAGACTCATGTAATAATGGGCCCCAACGGCGCCGGCAAATCTACTCTCGGTAATGCGATCATGGGTAATCCCAATTATGAGATAACAGACGGATCCATTGAATTCGAGGGTAAGGATATTCTTGAGGAAAACGCGACCAACCGTGCAAAGATGGGTATATATCTTTCTTTTCAGAATCCTATCGAAGTTCCCGGTATATCGCTTGCCAATTTTATGAGAAATTCGCTTGAACGTATTTCGGGTACAAAAGTTAAAATATGGGATTTCAGGAAAAAACTCGATGAAAAATTAAAAGTACTCAATATGGATAAGGAATATGCGGACAGAGACTTAAATGTCGGTTTTTCCGGCGGTGAAAAGAAAAAGTCCGAGATACTCCAGCTCCTTATGTTAAACCCAAAGCTTGCGATCCTCGATGAGACCGATTCGGGGCTTGATGTTGATGCCGTAAAGACCGTTTCGGAAGGCGTAAAGGAATTTCAGAAGGATAAAGAGCGTTCTTTGATCATAATCACTCACAGTACAAGGATACTTGAGTCGCTTAACGTTGATTACACGCACGTGATCGTGGACGGAAAACTTGTCGAGACAGGCGATGCATCGCTTGTGGAAACGATCAATAAAAACGGATTTGAAAGCTATACTGCTTGATCACTTCGATCATTAAGGAAAAGAACATGAAAGAAAAAACATATATAGAAGATGTCGACAGAAATCTGTACGACTTTCGTTACGAAGAAAAGGATTCGGATTTTTACAAAGTGGACAAAGGTCTTACTCCCGAGATAGTAAGACAGATATCAAAGGAAAAAAACGATCCCGAATGGATGCTCGATCTAAGACTTAGATCGTTGGAAGTATACAATAAACTTCCTATCCCCGATTGGGGCCCTTCGCTTGACGGGCTTGACATGGATAATATCGTTACGTATGTAAAGCCCAAGACCGCCTTGACAGCAAAGTGGTCGGAAGTTCCTGACGAGATAAAAGAAACTTTTGAAAAACTTGGCATCCCTCAGGCAGAACGTGAATCGCTTGCCGGTGTAGGCGCGCAATACGATTCGGAAGTTGTATATCACAACATGAGAGAAGAGGTATCAAACTTAGGCGTTGTGTATACAGACCTTGAATCTGCTCTGCACGGGGACTATGCGGATCTTATAAAAGAAAGATTTATGAAGCTTTTACCTCCCGAAGATCACAAATTCATGGCGCTTCACGGTGCGGTATGGTCGGGCGGATCGTTTGTGTATGTACCTAAGGGTGTTAAGGTTGAGATCCCCCTTCAGTCATATTTCCGGCTTAATGCACCGGGAGCGGGCCAGTTTGAGCATACGCTTATAATTGTCGAAGAAGGTGCGGATCTTCATTTCATAGAGGGCTGTTCCGCACCGAAATACAATATAGCCAACCTTCATGCGGGGTGCGTGGAACTTTATGTTGGAAAGAATGCAAGATTACGCTATTCGACGATCGAAAACTGGTCAAAGAATATGTATAACTTGAATTCCAAGCGCTCTTTGGTGGAAGAAGGCGGAAAGATGGAATGGGTATCCGGGTCATTCGGTTCGCACACGGGCTACCTTTATCCGATGACGATCTTAAAAGGCGACAATTCTAAATGCGAATTTACCGGCATCACTTTTGCGGGAAAAGGACAGAATCTCGACACAGGTCTTAAGATCGTGCACAGCGGAAAGAACACTACATCCGCAGTAAATACAAAATCAATCTCTAAAAGCGGCGGTATAGGCACCATGCGAAGCTCTGTCGTAGTAAATCCCGGAGCCGAAGGCGCTAAATCCACCGTAGACTGCGCAACACTTATGCTTGACGATCTTTCAAAATCCGATACGATCCCGGTAATGGATATAAGAACGCAGAGTGCCGATGTGGGTCATGAAGCAAAGATCGGACGCATAAGCGACGATGCGATCTTCTATCTGATGTCGCGAGGCATATCGGAAGAAGATGCAAGGGCAATGATAGTAAGCGGATTTGCGGACAATGTATCAAAGGAACTTCCGCTTGAATATGCAATAGAGATGAACAATTTAATAAGACTTGAAATGGTCGGCAGCATTGGTTAAGGAGGAAATCATGGAAAACTTTAAAGAATTAAAAGTCAATCCCCTTCCGGTGCCGACATGGCATTGGCTTAAGGTTAATGACGCAGATATAAAGGTTTTGGATGAAGGCGTGATCTCAGCCAACGAAAGCATAATCCGCTCGGATAAGTTAAGGACAGGCACATCTTTTACGGAGGATGAGTTCAGATCCCTTGAATCGGGCATGGGCACGGAGTTTTCCGAGTACGGCTATAAAGTATCCGCCAATACGGTATCTTTAAGCAACGATGACCCGCAAAGGTCCGAAGAAGCCGTTATAAACATTTCCTATGAAGACGGAAGATCATATTTCAATTCATACAGGATAGAAGCAAAGGACAATTGCGATCTTACGGTCATAATGCGATATAACGAAGATTGCGACAATGATCCCTCTTCCGGATTTAAAGCAGGGACAGATACCAGAGTATATGTGGGAAAGAACGCCAAAGTCACTCTTGTACAGATCGAAGAAGCAGAAAATGCGGAAATATACAACAATATCGCTTCATACATAGAGGACAACGGTTCTTTTGATGTGATCCAGCTTGTTTTAAGCGGCAGGAAAATGTATAACGGCATCGCGACAAAGCTTATGGGCAAAAGAAGCAAACATACGATCAATACAGGTTATGTGGGGCTTCCCGATTCCAAACTTGATTTTAATTATGTTGCAAGACACAACGGTGTTGAATGCACAACGGATATTAACGTAAACGGTGTTCTTCATAAAAGATCGGAAAAGTGCTTAAGAGCGACCGTTGATTTTGTAACGGGTTCTAAAGGAGCAAAGGGAGCCGAGAAAGAGGATGTTTTATTGCTTGACGATAACGTGGTCAATAAAACCGTTCCGCTCATTCTTTGCACCGAAGAAGATGTTGAAGGCGAACACGGCGCAACGATCGGCAAATTAAGCGATGAGATACTGCTTTATCTAAATACACGCGGTATCGACAAAGATCTTGCATATAAGCTTATGGCGACCGGAAGATTGTTGACGGTTGCAAGAATGATAGAAAACGAAGAGATCAGGAACGATCTTATAAGTAAGATCGATGCGGAGTAATATGATATGTCTTTTGATGTATATGCGATAAGAAAAGAATTTCCTTTTTTTTCGGAATATAAGGATCTGGCCTACCTTGACAACGGAGCCACCTCGCAAAGACCGCGAGCGGTCATTGATGCAGTCGGTGAGTTTTACAAAAAATACAATGCAAATCCTTTCCGAGGTCTCTATGATCTGTCCGTTGAAGCTACGGACAGATATGAGGCTGCAAGGAGGAAAGTCGCCCGGTTTATAAACGCAGACAGCGAAAAAGAGATCGTTTTTGTGAGAAATGCGACCGAAGCCTTAAACCTTGCGGCGTTTTCGCTGGGTGAGATGTGTGTAAAAGAAGGTGACGAGATCATAGTATCCGTATGCGAGCATCACAGTAACATGCTTCCGTGGAGGCATATGGCCGACAGAAAGAAAGCGGTCGTTAAGTATCTTTATTGCAACGAAGACGGAAGTTTTTCGCTTGATGAGTTAAAGAACCTTCTGACCGATAAGACCAGGATCCTTGCCGTAACGGCGATGTCGAACATCTTCGGAAGGATCAACGATATCAAGTCAATGGCCAAGCTTGTACATGAAAAGAACGCTTATATCGTTGCGGACGGCTCACAGTCCGTTCCGCATTCGCATACCGATGTGAAAGCCCTTGACTGTGACTTCCTTGCTTTTTCGGGCCATAAGATGCTCGGACCGATGGGCATAGGCGTTTTGTACGGAAAAAGCAGGCTTCTTGAAAACATGCCTCCGTTTCTTACGGGCGGCGAAATGATCGAAAATGTTTCTCTTGAAGAGATCACATATGCCGAAATACCGCATAAATTCGAAGCGGGTACCGTAAATGCCGGCGGAGCGGCAGGCCTGGCCAGAGCGATCGATCTGATCGAAGATATAGGAATGGATAATATGATAAAGCATGAAGAAGAGCTTACAAAGATCGCTTTCGAGGGCCTTTTGAACATTCCGCATGTGCATATCCTGGGATCAAAGGATCATAAAGATCATAACGGTATAATAACGTTTAAGATCGACAATGTGCATCCTCACGATGTATCGCAGATTTTGGCCGACAATGATATAGCGGTAAGAGCGGGACATCACTGTGCGGAACCGCTGCATAAATATTTAAACATTCCGTCCACTACAAGGGCGAGCCTCATGTTTTACAATACCGAGGAAGAGATATTAAAATTTATCGATTGTGTCAAAGACATCCGTCCGTTAATGGGTTTTAGGGATTAGAAAGAACGATTTATGAACAACAGAACTTTTTACAATGAGATATTAACAGAGCATAATGCAGATCCTCTTCACAAGCATATGATCGCAAATCCTTCAAAAATGTTGAGAGGGGTCAATCCTTCATGCGGCGACGATATAACGCTTCTTTTAAATACCGATGAGAACGGTATGATAACCGAAGGATCGTACGTAGGAGACGGGTGTGCCATATCGCAGGCCAGCGCTGATATCATGATAGATATGATAATCGGAAAAAGTGTCGACGAAGCGCTTAAGCTTAAAGATACGTTTATTAAGATGATCCATGGAGAAGCAAGCGAAGAAGAGATAGAATCTTTGGAAGAAGCTTCCGCTTTAAGGGATATTTCACATATGCCGTCGAGAGTTAAATGTGCCGTTCTTTCATGGCATACTCTTGAAGAGATGTATAAGGATAAATGATAAAAGGTTCCGGAACGCTCCGGAACTTTTTCTTTTGCCGGAACCAACATCATATAGTGGTAAGGCATCTTTTTAATATCTATATAATGTATTTTTGCTCTTTCCAAACAAATGTTTTTATGCTAAACTCATATTTGTATAAATGGGTGTATTTTGCGCGCCCGAATAAGGTTAGGAGAAAGATTTATGGCAAAAAACGAATATACCGCGGAGAGTATTACGGTCCTCGAAGGTCTTGAGGCGGTCAGAAAGCGTCCCGGTATGTATATAGGCTCCGTATCCACAAGAGGTCTTAATCATCTTGTATACGAGATTCTCGACAATTCGGTCGATGAACACCTTGCAGGGTTTTGCAATGAAATATGGGTCACATTAAATGAAGACGGATCCGCCACCGTTAAGGATAACGGTCGTGGTATTCCCGTCGGCATGCATAAAAAAGGTGTTTCGGCCGAAAGACTTGTTTTTACTACACTTCACGCCGGCGGAAAGTTTGACAATAACGCTTACAAGACAAGCGGCGGTCTTCACGGTGTAGGTTCTTCCGTTGTGAATGCCCTTTCCGAATGGATGAATGTTGAGATCAAAACAGGAGGGTTTATATACAGGGATTCTTATTCGAGAGGAAATCCCACAAAGAAGCTTACGAACGGACTGCTTGAGCCCGAAGGAAAGACGCGCGAGTCGGGTACATGCATATCGTTTTTGCCCGACAATGAGATATTTGACCGTATAAGGTTTAAAGAAGATGACATTAAAAACCGTCTTCATGAAACAGCATATTTAAATCCCGGTCTTACCATATATTTTACCGATAACCGTGACGGAAAGACCAACGAAGAAACGTTTCATGAGCCCGAAGGTCTTGTGGGCTATATAAATGACATGAACAAAAATAACGAAACGCTTCACGATGTCATTTACTTTAAAGGCAATAACGAGAATATCGAAGTTGAGGTCGCACTTCAGTTTATAAATGAGTTCCATGAAAACGTCATGGGATTCTGCAATAACATATATACGCTCGAAGGCGGTACACATATAACGGGATTTAAGACGGCTTTCACGACGATAATCAATAATTATGCAAGGGAGCTGGGCATACTTAAGGATAAGGATGTCAACTTTACCGGTACCGATGTAAGAAACGGTATGACTGCGGTCATATCCATAAAGCATACCGATCCCAGATTCGAAGGCCAGACCAAGACCAAACTCGACAATCAGGATGCCGCAAAAGCCGTTTCGAAGATCACGACGGATGAGCTTGTCAGATACTTTGACAGGAACCTTGAGACATTAAAGACCATCATCGGTTCCGCTGAGAAGGCCGCAAAGCTTCGGAAGACCGAAGAAAAGGCCAAGACCAATATGCTTACAAAGCCCAAGTTCTCTTTTGATTCAAACGGCAAACTTGCAAACTGCGAGTCAAAAGAACGCGAGAAATGTGAGATTTTCATTGTCGAAGGTGATTCCGCGGGCGGTTCGGCCAAAATGGCAAGAGACCGTATGTATCAGGCGATCCTGCCTATCCGCGGTAAGATCTTAAATGTTGAAAAGGCATCTATTGACAAGGTTTTGGCCAACGCAGAGATCAAGACCATGATCAATGCCTTCAATTGCGGTTTTTCCGAAGGCTACGGAAACGATTTTGATATCACAAAGCTTCGCTACGACAAGATAATCATCATGGCCGATGCCGATGTCGACGGAGCCCATATTTCAAATCTTTTGCTCACACTGTTTTTCAGGTTCATGCCCGAGCTTATATACGAAGGACATGTGTATATAGCCATGCCGCCTTTGTACAAAGCGATACCGTCAAAAGGTGAAGAAGAGTATCTGTACGACGACAAGGCTCTTGAAACATACAGGAAAAAGCATACAGGCAGCTTTAAACTTCAGCGTTACAAAGGACTCGGTGAAATGGATGCGGAACAGCTCTGGGAGACCACAATGAATCCCGAGACCCGGCTCATGAAAAGGGTTGAAGTCGATGATGCAAAAAGGGCTTCGGAAGTTACCGAACTTTTGATGGGGCTTGAGGTTCCGCCCAGAAGGACATTTATATACGATAATGCCACATATGCGGAACTTGATGTATAGGTAAGATTTATAAATATGTTCAGGATCAGAGGATGACATGAAGAAAGATACATTTGTTACAACTCCCGAGGACAGGATACTACAGACCGAGTACTCGGATGTGATGAAAAAATCATTTATAGATTATGCGATGAGCGTGATCGTGGCCAGAGCGCTTCCCGATGTAAGAGACGGATTAAAACCCGTACAAAGACGTGTTCTTTACGATATGCACGAACTCGGTATGGGCTATGACAAAGATTATCGTAAGAGCGCAAGAATTGTCGGCGATACAATGGGTAAATATCATCCCCACGGCGACTCATCAATTTATGACGCGCTTGTCGTTATGACACAGGGCTTCAAAAAAGGCAAGCCTTTGATAGACGGTCACGGAAACTTCGGCAATATCGAAGGAGACGGAGCCGCAGCAATGCGTTATACGGAGGCAAGGCTTGAGAAGATCGCTCAGGTGGGACTTTTAAGCGACCTCGATAAGGATGTTGTGGATTTCGGCCCCAATTTTGATGAGACATTAAAGGAGCCGACCGTACTCCCCGCAAGATTTTCAAATTTACTTGTAAACGGTTCGGAAGGTATCGCAGTCGGTATGGCGACCAATATTCCTCCGCATAATCTTAACGAAGTGATCGATGCCACAAAGGCATATATCGAAAATCCCGATATCACTACTGCCGAACTGTTGAATTATATAAAAGGACCGGATTTTCCGACCGGCGGCATTATCGTCAATCAGTCCGAGCTTCCCGAAATATACGAAAACGGTGTCGGAAAGATCAAGGTAAGGGGCAGAGTGAGCGTTGAAAAGGCCAAGGGCGGCAAGATCAACGTTGTCGTTACCGAGATCCCTTATCCGATGATCGGCGACAACATAAGGAAATTCTTATCCGATGTGGCGCAGCTTTCAGAGACCAAAAAGACAAGTGACCTTACGGATATTTCCAATCAGTCTTCAAAAGACGGCATCCGCATAGTATTTGAGTTAAGAAAAGATGCGGATCCCGATAATTTCATCAACATGCTCTACAAAAAGACCCGTCTTGAAGATACTTTCGGATATAACTGTCTTGCGATAGCGAACGGCCGACCTGAGACATTGAGTCTTAAACGGGTGATCGAGGAAAACGTAAAGTTCCAGTATGAAGTTTTGACCAGAAAATACACAAAGCTTCTTGAAAAAGAACTTGAAAAGAAAGAGATCCAGGAAGGCTTGATCCGGGCGGTCAACGTTATCGATCTTATCATTGAGATCTTAAGGGGTTCAAAGGACCGTAACATGGCTAAGCTCTGCATGACCGAAGGTAAGACTGCGGGAATAAACTTTAAGTCCAAAGAATCAAAGATCATGGCTTCGCAGCTTAACTTTACCGAAAAGCAGGCAAATGCGATCCTTGATATGAGATTGTACAAGCTGATAGGACTTGAGATCGAAGCTTTGCTTAATGAAAACGAGGAAACACTTGCCAATATCGCAAGATATGAAGATATCCTTTCACACAAGGAATCCATGTCGTCCGTCATAATATCGGATCTGGAAGCGATCAAGGCAGAATTTTCAAGTATAAGGCGCACCGAGATAACAGATGCCGAAGAGGCCGTATTTGAGGAGAAAAAGCAGGAAGTCATCGATGTATATCTCTGCATGGACAGATTCGGCTATGCAAAGACAATGGACGTTGCAACGTTTGAAAGAAACAAAGAGACCCTTGAAGCCGAAAACAGATACTGCTTCCCCATAAAGTCCGACGGAAAGACCGTTGTATTTACCGATGACGGTCTTATGCATACGATAAAAGTGAAGGATCTTCCTTTTGTAAAGGCAAAAGATAAGGGCATTCCGATAGACAATGTTTCAAATTTCGATTCCGAAACCGAAAGATTTTTGTTCGTTGCCAATGTTGAAGATCTAAAATACAAAAGACTTGTGTTCGTGACCGCACAATCCATGTTAAAGTTTGTGGACGGAAGTGAATTCGACGTAAGCAAGCGTACCGTGGCGGCCACCAAATTGAATGACGGCGACAGCGTCGTATGTGTATTTTCACCCGAAGAGGAAAAGAACATAGTACTCCGTACCGAAGGCGGTATTTTCTTAAGGTTCGGGCTTGAAGAGATACCCGAGAAAAAGAAGACCGCTGTGGGCGTTCGAGGTATGAAACTTACAAAGGGCGATCGCGTTGAGGATGCCTATTTTACAAAGAACGCAGGAGATAATATCATCGAATACAACGGTCGTTCGTTTGATCTTCATTCAAAGGTTAAGCCCGGACACCGCGATTCCAAGGGAACGAAGATCAGGAGTTAGATATGATGCGAGTGATAGCGGGAACCGCCCGCAATTTAAAACTTGAAACGCCGGAAGGCCTTGATACAAGGCCCACAACGGACAGGATCAAAGAAACTTTGTTCAATATCCTTCAATCCGATGTTCCCGGAAGCGTCGTGATAGATTTTTTTTCGGGCTCGGGAGCGCTTGGTATCGAAGCATTGAGCAGAGGAGCAAAAAAAGCTTATCTCGTGGACAACGGCAAAAAAGCCGCCGAATGCATAGTAAGGAATATCAAGCATACTCATTTTGAAGACAAGGCCGTATTTTTAAAAGAGGATTTTCTTTCTTCCGTCTATCATATAAATGAGGCCCATGCGGATATAGTATTTATGGATCCGCCTTATGCAAGTGATTTTGTAAGACCCCTGCTTTCGGCACTTAAAGATAAAAGCTATATCGATGAAGATACTCTTATAGTTATTGAAAGTGCGCTCAACACTTCTTTTGACTATGTCGAAGATTTGGGGTATACCATATTCAGAGAGAAAAAATACAAGACCAACAAACATGTTTTCCTGTATCCTAAAAAGGCTTAAGGAGGCCGATATGAAATCAGCGATATATCCCGGAACTTTTGATCCCATGACATACGGACATCTTGATATTATCAAAAGGGCTGCCAATATTTTTGACGAAGTCGTGGTCAGCGTGCTTGATAACAAGGAAAAAACTCCGTTGTTTTCTGTAGATGAACGTGTTAATATATTGAAAGAGGCGACAAAAGAACTTTCTAATGTAAAAATTGAGAGCTTCGGAGGGCTTTTGTCAGACTACTGTAAAGAGAAGAATATTTATGTTGTCGTAAGAGGTCTTCGTGCGGTTACGGACTTTGAATACGAACTTCAGATGTCCCAGATGAACCGTAAGCTTTCGGACAATAAGCTTGACACCGTTTACTTCAACACAAGTTTAAAATATTCGTATTTAAGCTCTTCGTCGGTTAAACAGATTGCTCAGTTCGGCGGTGATCTTACCGACTTCGTACCGGAGTTCGTGGCTTTAAAACTCTACTCTCTGTACGGACAAAATAAATAGACCGAGGATAAAAACATGACCAGTAATATCGAAAGAACTATCGATGCCATCGAGGATTATCTTGCGAATTGCAAATTTATGACCCTTTCCTCCACAAAGATCATTGTTAACAAAGAGGAAATTGACGAACTGATCAGAGAACTTAAGGCTGCTACTCCCGAAGAGATCAAACGTTATCAGAAGATAATCTCCAACAGAGACGCTATTTTGAACGATGCAAGACAGAAAGCGGAAGCTCTTATCAATGAAGCTACCGTTCAGACAAACCAGTTGGTCAATGAGCATGAGATCATGACTCAGGCATATGCCAAGGCCAATGAGGTTGTCACAACAGCCACAAGACAGGCTCAGGACATACTTGACAGTGCCACCATCGAAGCCAATAACGTTAAGGCCGCCGCAGTTCAGTATACGGACGATCTTCTTGCAAGTCTTGAAGATATCATCACCCATACAACTCAGCTTGCGGTCAGCAATTATAATGAGCTTATAGCTAATTTGAACAGTTGTAACGGTATTGTTAAGAGTAACCGTACAGAGCTTCATCCCGCCGAAGACGACGATCTTGAAAGCCTGGGACTCGACGAGGAAACCGATGCCAATAACGGTTCGGGGCTTAACATTATATAAATTAAGCTTAAGGCATTGCGGTTCAATATGGATTTTTAAAAGAGTTGCGATGCAACTCTTTTTTTATCTTTCAAAAACACCGGGGGATACTTATGAGATTGGATAAATATATCTATGACAATGCTTATATGTCGAGAAGAGATGCAAAAGAGGCAGTATTAAAGGGGTTTGTCACCGTAAACGGCGAAAGATCGCCAAGACCCAATCTTCAGATCACACCGGGAACGGATGAGATCGCTTACAAGGGTAAGGTCATAAAGTATGAGCAGAATGTTTATTTTATGCTCAACAAACCCGACGGTGTTGTTTCTGCCAATACGGATGCACATATTCCGACTGTCATAGGACTTTTCAAAGAAGAAGGACGACGCAACCTTTCGTGTGTGGGCAGGCTTGATAAGGATACAACGGGGCTTATGATCGTTACCGATGACGGAGACCTTATACACAGGCTTACAAGTCCGAGCAAACATGTTTTTAAGGATTATCTTGTTACGGTCGCACACAGTTTGAGCGAAGATGACATATCAAAGCTTGAAAACGGAGTTGATATAAACGATCCTTCTCCCACAATGCCCGCAAAAGTCAAGGCGATCGATGAGAACAACTACATTCTTTCTATCTGCGAAGGGCGTTTTCATCAAGTAAAAAGAATGATGCTCGCGGTCGGCAATGAAGTTACCGGGCTGAAAAGACTTTCGATCGGAAACATCAAACTCGATGAATCGCTCAAACCCGGCGAGTACAGAAGGCTTACCGAAGAAGAATTAAAAGAACTCGATCTGTAAAAACGGAGGGAAAAATGAATATTATCATAGTGACCGGTGCATCATCCGGTATGGGACGTGAAACAGCCAGACAGCTTGACAGGATATATACTGACGGGATCGATGAGATCTGGCTTATCGCAAGGCGTGTCGAGCGGCTTGAAGCTTTATCAAAAGAACTTACGCATAACTGTCATATATTGGATCTTGATCTCACAAAAGAGGCTTCTTTTGAAAAGATAAAGCTCGAACTTGAACTTTTTAAGCCGAACATAAAGATGCTGGTCAATGCATCGGGCTTTGGCGTAAGCGGTAATTTCGCCGATTCGGACCTTGAAAAGCAGCTCGATATGATAAAACTCAACTGTCTTGCTCTTACGCATGTAACAGGTCTTTGCCTTCCTTATATGCCCGATAATTCAAGGATCATCCAGTTTGCTTCTTCGGCTGCTTTTACGCCGCAGATCGGCTTCGGAATATATGCCGCCACTAAGGCATTTGTATTAAGCTTTTCCGAAAGTTTGAACGCAGAGCTTAAGGAAAGAAACATTTCTGTCACATCAGTGTGCCCCGGACCCGTCGATACAGAGTTCTTTGACTCTTTCGAAGAAGGAAAGAACAGCTTTGAATTTAAGAAATACTTTATGGCGAATGAAAAGGATGTTGTAAAAGAAGCGATAAAGGATTCTTATAAGAGACGTCCCATGTCGGTCTATTCGCTTCCGATGAAGGCATTCAAAGCCGTATCGGATTCCGTTCCGAACGAGGTTGTACTGTTTGCAATGGATAAATTAAAGAAAATGGAGAACAATGACAAGATAAATGAGTAAGAGTAACAAACCCAAAATATATAAGGGCGATTACGGATACATAAAAGCCCAGAAAAAAACGGAAATAATCAGAACGGCTGTGCTTTTGGCACTGCCGATCGCAATTTATCTTATAGGCTTTATATCGACGGGCAGCAATCAGAACCTCCTTACTTTTGTGGCTGTACTCGGATGTCTTCCGATGGCGAGAAGTGCGGTAAGCATGGTGCTTTTCTTAAAAGCAAAGGAATGCTGTTCGGAAGAAACCTTTAAGAAGATCGTGGGCGCGGGTGTCAATGTGACTTATTACGATCTTTATTACACCACATATAAAAAGAATTTTACCGTCGCAAGTCTTCATCTTAAAAAAGGCTGCCTTATCGTGTTGACAGAGGATAAGGATGTCGACGTCGAGGCTTTTGAGGCGCATCTTAAGGAAGTGCTTAAAAATTGCGGAGGAGAGAAGATATCGGTCAAGATATATACCGATACGGATAAATACATAGAAAGGGCAAGAGAACTGAATGCTCTTTCCGGCGAGGATACGGATTATTCTTTTATCCTTGAAAATCTTTTGAGCGTATCCATTTAAGGATTATTTATGAAAAGCTTTGAGATCAGAAAAGAAGATGAGGGTCAGACCCTGCTTAAGTATATAAAAAGGATCCTTTTATCGGCGAATGATTCTTTTATCTTTAAGATGCTGCGCAAGAAGAATTTTGTTTTAAACGATAAAAAGGCAACCGGAAGCGAAAAACTTATTGAAGGTGATGTCGTAAAACTGTATCTGTCCGACGACACCTTCAATAATTTTGCAAAAAGGGATAAAAAGATAAAGACCGATGAGTATATGGAAAGTTATGCACGGTTTAAAGAACCCGACATCGTGTACGAAGATAAGCACATCCTTATCCTTAACAAACCCATTGATATGCTTTCACAAAAGGCTAAAAAGGACGATCTTTCCGCAAATGAATGGATGATCGGATATCTTTTGTATAAAAAAGAGATAACGGCCGAAGACTTAGGCATCTTTATGCCGTCGGTATGTAACAGGCTGGACCGGAACACGGGCGGTATGCTTCTTTTCGGGAAATCTGCTTTCGGAAGCAATATATTGAATGAAATGCTCCGTGAAAGAACGCTTGATAAATATTATTTAACGGCCGTAAAAGGAGAAGTTAAAGAAAAAGCCCATGTAAAAGCTTTTCTTTCAAAGAATGAAGCGAAAAATACCGTTACGGTCTTAATGGAAAAGAAAGATGAAAACTTCGATCTTATTGAGACCGAGTATATACCGGTCGAATATATCAAAAGCCTTAACATTACTTTTCTGAAAGTTAAGCTCATAACAGGTAAATCGCATCAGATAAGGGCTCATCTTGCATATCTTGATCATCCTGTAATCGGAGATTTCAAATACGGAGACAGGGCGGTAAACGATCGCTTTAAGAAGGAATACAGGATCACAAACCAGATTTTGTTCTGTACCGAGATGACATTCCCCGATACGGAAAATTATCCCGAAATTTCCGGTAAGACATTTATGATAAAAGAACCCTTAGTGTTTAAAAGATTGAGAGGTTGATATGCCCACATGGAATTCACGAGGCTTAAGAGGTTCGGCTTTTGAGGAAATGGTCAACAGGACCAATGAACTGTACAGAGAAAAAGGACTTGCTCTCGTACAGAAGATACCGACGCCGATCACTCCGATAGAGATCGATAAAGCCTCAAGACACATTACACTTGCATACTTCGATCAGAAAAGTACCGTCGACTATATCGGAGCATGTCAGGGAATACCCATATGCTTTGATGCAAAAGAAAGCGCGGTTGAGACTTTCAGCCTTCAGAACATCCATGAACATCAGGTTGAATTTATGATGGATTTTAAAAGGCAGGGGGGCGTTGCGTTCTTTTTGCTGTATTTTACAAAGCTGGACCTTATGTATTTTTGTCCGATCGAGGAGATGAAGGTGTTTACCGACAGGGCAAACGGCGGAGGCCGCAAAAGCTTCAGAAGAGAAGAACTGCGGGATGACAGGTATCTTGATAAAAAGCCGGGGGTCATGGTGCCTTATCTTGATATGATCGATAAGTATCTGGTCGAGACCAAAAATGTTTAAATTTTCAGAAAGTACTTGACAATAATTTACTATGCTACTATGATAATTAGGTAGCACGTTAACGCACTAAAGCATATTGTGAGGTTAATATGAAAAAGCTTGTTCATACACCTGACGGTGTAAGAGATATCTACGGCAACGAGTTTAAGAGAAAACTGTATATAGAAGATAAGATCAGGAATGTCATTCATTCTTACGGATATGAAGATATCCAGACTCCGACTTTTGAGTACTTCGATGTGTTTTCCAAGGAGATCGGAACCACACCGAGCAAGGAATTATATAAGTTCTTTGACAAGGATGGCAATACACTTGTTTTAAGGCCTGATTTTACGCCTTCAATAGCAAGATGTGTTGCCAAATATTTTGATGAGGAAAAAGATCCGATAAGACTTACGTATTCGGGCAACACTTTTATCAATAATTCATCGCTTCAGGGAAAACTTAAAGAAGTGACGGAGATAGGCTGCGAGCTTATGAACGATAAAAGTGCCGAGGCGGATGCCGAGGTTTTGAATCTTGTCATCGAAGCGCTTCTTTCCACAGGACTTAAGGATTTTCAGATCTCCGTTGGCGAAATGAATTTCTTTAAGGGCTTATGCGAAGCCGCAGGTTTTAAAGAAGACGATGAGCTTACGCTCCGTGAAGCGATCTCTTCGAAGAATTCATTTGCGGCAAACGAGATGATCAAAGCATTAAACTGCGATGACGACATCAAAAAGCAGCTCATCGAATGTGTTTCCTGCATAGGCGGCGTGGAGCTTATCTCGAAACTTGAAAACGAGGTTACGATCAAAAGAAGCCTCGAAGCTCTTAAAAGGCTTAAGAAAGTATATGAGATACTTAAGATATACGGAAACGAAAATTATATAAGCTTCGATCTCGGTATACTTTCAAAATACAATTATTATACCGGTATTATCTTTAAGGCTTATACATACGGCATCGGTGATGCTCTTGTAAAGGGCGGACGCTACGATAAGCTTCTCGAAAGCTTCGGATCGTCAAAGCCCGCCATAGGATTTATGGTCGTTATAGACGATCTTTTGATGGCACTTCGCGGTCAGAAGATAGATATAGACATCAAAGGCGAAAAAACGGTGCTTGAATACGATAAGGACAGTTTTGGCGAAAAAATAGCCGAGGCAAAAAGATTACGCAAGGAGGGCAAAGCGGTAACGCTTGTAAAAAAGGATGAGTGAAGATAAATATTTGACTTTCGCCCTCGGTAAAGGAAGGCTTGCGAACAAAACGCTCGATCTTATGGAAAAGATCGGCATCACATGCGAAGAGATCCGCGATAAGGACACAAGAAAGCTCATATTTGTAAACGATGAGCTTAAGCTTAAATTTTTCCTTGCAAAAGGCCCCGATGTACCCACTTATGTGGAGTACGGCGCGGCGGATATTGGTGTTGTGGGAAAAGATACCATACTTGAAGAAGGAAGACGTGCTTACGAGGTTCTGGATCTTGGCTTCGGTAAGTGCCGTATGTGCGTATGCGGCCCCGAATCGGCGGGAGAACTGTTAAAGCATCATGAGATGATAAGAGTTGCCACAAAATATCCCGTGATCGCAAAGGATTATTTCTACAACGTTAAGCATCAGACCGTTGATATCATAAAGCTTAACGGATCGGTCGAACTCGGTCCGATCGTCGGGCTTTCGGATGTTATCGTTGATATTGTTGAGACAGGTTCGACCCTTAGGGAAAACGGGCTTGTGGTACTTGAAGAGGTCTGCCCTTTATCGGCCAGAATGATAGTTAACCAGGTTTCCATGCAGATGGAATCCGAACGCATAAACAATCTTATTACAAGATTAAAGGAGGTGCTTTAATTGCGCATCGTAAAGCTGGATGAACAGACAAGACAGGATATACTTAAAAATCTTCTTAAAAGAAGCACGGGAAGTTATCCCGAATATGAAAAGACCGTTTCCGACATAATAGAAAATGTTAAAGAAAACGGCGACAAAGCGTTGTTTGAACTTACAAAAAAATTTGATAAGTTCGATCTTAACGCGGATAATATAAAAGTTACAAAAGAAGAGATCGATAAAGCTTACAAAGAACTCGATGATGAATATATAAGCGTTATAAAACACGCAGCCGCCAATATTGTGGACTTTCACAAAAAGCAGGTCAGGAATTCCTGGATTGATACAAAGGACGACGGTTCCATTTTGGGACAGAGGATCTCTGCCATCGAAAAAGCCGGGACCTATGTGCCCGGAGGAAAGGCAGCATATCCGTCAAGCGTTCTTATGAACATCATCCCCGCTAAAGTTGCGGGTGTAAAAAGGATCGTAATGGTAACGCCTCCCGGTCCTGATGGAAAAGTCAATGCCGGAACCTTGGTTGCGGCAGATATTGCTGGAGTCGATGAGATCTATAAAGTCGGCGGAGCACAGGCTATAGCAGCGCTTGCTTTCGGAACGGAGTCGGTACCGAAGGTCGATAAGATAACGGGACCCGGCAATATATTCGTGGCACTTGCAAAAAAGGCCGTTTACGGACATGTAGGGATCGATTCGATAGCTGGTCCTTCCGAAATCGTGGTCCTTGCCGATGATACCGCAACACCGAGATATGTTGCGGCTGATCTTTTAAGCCAGGCGGAACATGATGAAATGGCATCTGCGATCCTGGTCACTACGTCCAAACAGCTTGCCGACGAGGTATCGGTCGAAGTGGAAGGCTTTTTAAAGAATCTTGAAAGAGAGAAGATTGCGAGAACTTCGATCGAAAATTACGGATATATAATAGTTGCCGACAATATGGATGAAGCAATAGAAACGGTCAACAGTATAGCGAGCGAACACCTTGAGATCCTTACCGCTGATCCGTTTAAGACCATGACAAAGATAAAAAATGCCGGAGCGATGTTTTTGGGTGAATATTCATCCGAACCTCTCGGTGATTATTTTGCGGGGCCCAATCACATTTTACCGACAAACGGCACGAGCAGATTTTTCTCTTCGTTAAGCGTTGATGATTTTATCAAGAAATCGAGCATTATCGCTTATTCAAGAGAAGGTCTTGAAAAGGTTCACAAGGAGATCGAACTTTTTGCCAAAAATGAAGGTTTAACGGCTCATGCCAATTCCATAAAAGTAAGATTTGAAGACTGAAAAGTAAATTTGTGTTAAAATATCAGGGGAGAATATGAATATGAGCAGAATAAAACTTGTTGAAAGAGAAACAAAAGAAACAAATATTTCATTGACCCTTGACCTTGACGGTACGGGACAGGCCGTTGTCGATACGGGCATCGGTTTCTTTGATCATATGCTTGAAGGTTTTGCAAAGCACGGTCTTTTTAACTTAAAGGTCTCCGCCAAGGGCGATCTTATAGTGGATACACATCATACGATCGAAGATACCGGAATCGTGCTCGGTCTTGCGATCAAGGAAGCACTCGGCGACAAAGCCGGCATAAACCGTTACGGAAGCTTTATACTTCCGATGGATGATGCTTTGGTGCTCTGCGCAATAGATCTTTGCGGAAGACCTTATTTTGAATATGACTGCAATTTTGAATGTGAAAGGATCGGTTATCTTGAGACCCAGTGTGTAAGGGAATTTTTCTATGCGATATCTTACAGCGCGGGGATGAACCTTCATATAAAGGTTCTTTCGGGTATCAACGATCATCACAAATGCGAAGCAATGTTCAAAGCATTTGCCAAAGCGCTTGATATTGCCACGAGCAAAGATCCGAGGACAAACGAAATACCTTCAACGAAAGGAATGCTTTAAGAAATGCGTAAAAAGATAGTACCCTGTATTTATCTTAAAAACAGAATGGCGGTCAAGTCATTCAATGACGATTCGATCATCGAAACAGATCCCGTAAGACTTGCAAAGGCTTATTCCGATGCACTTTGCGACGAAATACTTGTATTCGATCTTTCAAATGTGGATAACGAGCATGAAGCTGCGATCGATACCATCAAAGATATCGCATCGGCCGTTAAAGTTCCCATCATCGGCGCAGGTAACGTAAAGCGCATGGAAGACGTAAAAAAACTTATCTATGCCGGTTGCAAAAAGGCAGTGCTTAATTATTCGAGAGAAGACAACATCGCGCTTACCGGTGAAGTTGCGGGAAAATTCGGCAAAGAAAAACTGGTTGCCTGCATTAAGCATAAGGATGAATACGAGGACAATAAAGAGCTTATAAAGAACGCTATCGGAGAAGTTCTTTTGCTTGAGGAAAACATAAAAGATGAAACCGGCATTAAGGATTTTGACGGAAATATAATCCTGATGGTTCCGGAAGTAAGCCTTGATAAGCTTATAGGGCTGTTTTCTTTTACCGATAACGTTTCCGTAACGGGTGAAGTCATCAATCAGAATGCAGAACAGTATGAATCCATAAGAAAACTTATCGGTATCGAGGTTTTGCCTTTTTCGAAGCTTAAGACCAATTCAGACGGGCTTATTCCCGTTGTCGTGCAGGATTATAAGACCGGTGCGGTTTTAATGCTTGCATATATGAATGAAGAGGCTTATGATATGACATTGCGTACCCGTACAATGACCTACTGGTCAAGATCCAGAAACGAACTCTGGGTCAAAGGCGAGACAAGCGGTCATTATCAGTACGTTAAATCTCTTTCTTACGACTGTGACGCGGACACGCTCTTAGCCAAGGTCGAGCAGATCGGAAATGCATGTCATACCGGAGCTTATTCGTGTTTCTTTAACGACATTATTACTTATGACTACGAAGAAAAGAATCCTTTCTCGGTCCTTTCGGATGTATATGAGGTGATCGAAGACAGAAAGGCTAACCCCAAAGAGGGTTCCTATACAAATTATCTTTTTGATAAAGGGATCGACAAGATACTTAAGAAAGTCGGCGAGGAGGCTACGGAGATAGTTATCGCGGCCAAGAATCCGAATGCCAACGAGATCAAGTATGAAATATCCGATTTCCTGTATCATGTCATGGTATTAATGGTTGAACGCGGAGTTACTTGGGAAGAGATAATGAGAGAACTTGCGAACAGGTAATTTATGCAGAAACTTGCCATACCCGAATCCGTACTTATGTCGGTTGAAAAGCCCGAAAGATATATCGGGCATGAATTTAACAGTGTGATAAAGGACAAATCCAAGATATCGGTAAGATTTGCCATGTGCTTTCCGGATGTATACGAAATAGGAATGTCACATCTTGGGATCGCGATCCTTTACGATATGTTTAACTCTTTCGAGGATACCTGGTGCGAAAGAGTTTATTCGCCGTGGCCCGATATGGATAAGATCATGCGGGAAAAGAAGATCCCGTTATTCGGTCTTGAAAGTCAGGAGCCCATAAAGAATTTTGATTTTCTGGGTATTACCATCCAGTACGAAATGGTATATACAAATATTCTTCAGGTTCTCGATCTTTCCGGCATTCCTCTTTTGGCAAAGGAACGTACATGGGACGATCCCATAGTCATAGGCGGAGGCCCCTGTACATCCAATCCGGAGCCTTTGGCCGATTTCTTTGATATGTTCTATATAGGCGAAGGCGAGACAAGATACAGGGAACTGCTTGATATATATAAAAGATCCCGTGCGGACGGTGACTCAAGAGAGGAATTTTTGCATAAGGCAGCAACCATTCCGGGTATGTACGTGCCTTCAATGCTTGATGTGGTCTATAAAGAAGACGGTACGATCGATAAGTTCGTGCCCAAATTCCCCGATGTTCCGAAGAAAGTGCTTAAAGAGATCGTTAAAGATCTCGACAATACATATTATCCCGAAAAGCCCGTTGTACCTTTTATCAAGGTCACACAGGACAGAATGGTGCTCGAGATACAAAGAGGCTGTATAAGAGGCTGCCGTTTCTGCCAGGCGGGTCAGATATATAAACCCGTAAGAGAGAGAAGTGTTGAATATCTTCTTGATAAGGCTTCAAAGATACTTAAGAACACCGGGCATGAAGAGATCACGTTAAGTTCTCTTTCTTCGTCGGATTATACCCATCTTGACGAACTATTGAATCAGCTGATAGAGGAATGTAACGACAAAAAGGTCAATATTGCCCTTCCGAGTCTTCGAATAGACAGATTTTCGCTTGATGTAATGGATAAGATCCAGGATATAAAAAAATCCAGTCTTACTTTTGCGCCCGAAGCGGGAAGCCAGAGGATGAGAGATATAATCTGCAAGGGTCTTACCGAGGAGGACATCATAAACGGTGCCACAATGGCTTTTAAAGGCGGCTGGACAAAGGTTAAGCTGTATTTCATGCTTGGTCTTCCTTTTGAGACGGAAGAGGATATAAAGGGTATCGCAGACCTTTCAAACCTTATCGCCGCAACCTTTTACGATACGGTTCCCAAGGAAGAAAGAGTAAACGGTCATGTACAGATCGTTACCAGCACCTCGTTCTTTATCCCTAAACCGTTTACGGCTTTTCAGTGGGCATCGATGAACACGGCCGATGAATTTATAGATAAGGCCGAGCATACAAAGCGGTATATAATGGGTGAGCTTAATCAAAAGCATATCAAATACAACTGGCATGAAGCGGATGTCAGTATGCTTGAGGGAGTTTTTGCAAGAGGTGACAGGAAGCTTTCGAAGGTTTTACTTAATGCCTACAAAAAAGGCTGTATCTTCGATGCCTGGTCTGAATTTTACAAGAACGACCTGTGGCTTAAGGCATTTGAAGAAGAAAACGTTTCAATGGAGTTCTACACAACGCGTGAAAGACCCGACGATGAAGTATTTCCCTGGGATTTTATCGATTGCGGTGTGACCCGTGCATATCTTTTGAGAGAATGGCACAGGGCAAGAAACGGTGAAGTGACACCAAACTGCAGGCGTCAATGCAGCTTTTGCGGTTCCGCAAGATTCGACTGCGGTATTTGTATAAACAGATAGGAAAACGGATGAAGCTTAGGATCAAATTCGCCAAAAGAGGCGTGGTTAAATATATAGGACACCTTGACCTTATGAGATATTTTCAGAAGGCATTCAGGCGCACGGATATAAAAGTTAAATATTCGGGCGGCTTTTCACCTCATATGATCATGAGTTTTGCACAGGCCCTGGGTGTCGGAGTTGAGAGTGAGGGCGAATATTTTGATGTCGAGGTCGAGGACGGTCAGGATGTTTCGCTCATGGTACAAAAGTTGAACGAGCAGATGGTTGAAGGTATAAGTGTAAAAGAAATTACCGTTTTGCCCGAAAAAGCCGGAAATGCCATGGCAAGTGTTGCGGCTTCTTTGTATGAGATAGATTTTTATGAAGGCGAAAATCCGATAAGCGAGGGCATCATTGAGAAATACAATGCTCTTGATACGCTTTCTTTTACCAAAAAGACAAAATCCGGCGAAAGCACATTTAACATAAAGGATTTTGTCTATTCTATAGAATATATAAGCAACGGGATAAGATTTACCTGCGATTCGTCAAGTTCGGGCAATTTAAAACCTAAGTTTTTGGTGGACAGCCTTATCAGACTCGGGGGTAAAGATCCCGAAGCATATCCTTTTCATATATTGAGACATGAACTTTATTTAAGAAAAGCCGACGGTGAACTGGCACCGCTTAACTATGTCGAATAAGATCGTTGTTTTAAAAAAGAATGAGGCAACAGTTGCTGTTGAATTTAAGGATTCGGAGCCTGTATACATTAATGTTACCGTACCCGGAAAAGTTACCTGCGGAAGCATATATGCGGGAAGGGTCAGTAATGTTAAGAAGGATATTAACGCCGTTTTCGTGGATTTTCTCCCCGAAGTAACGGGTTTTTTACCTTTTTCGGAGTTGAAAAAAGAAGTAAAGCAGGGCGATGAGATCTTGGTACAGGTCATTAAAGAGCCGTCTAAATCAAAAGGTTATACTTTAAGTACCGAAATTTCGTTAAGCGGGAAATATTGTGTGGTCTTTGAAAAAGACAACGGTATCAAAGTTTCACAAAAAACCGATAAGATCATGTCGGATAAACTGTATGATATCTTTAATGAAAAGTTGTCTGTAAAAAAACACGGAGTCATAATCCGGACAAGTGTAGATACGGATAATGTTGATGACGCTTTGTGCGAATACGAAAAGTTAAGCGATAAAATGGACAATATCCTTAAGTTCGGAGAATTTAAAACTCTTTATTCGTGTGTTTATCATGAAAACCCCGGTTATATAAGATTCATAAAGGATGAGATAAGAAATATTGATGAGATCATCACCGAAGATGAAGATCTGTATAAAGAACTTAAGGGTGAGTTTGAAGACATAGTAAAACTGCATGATCCTTCCCGTATTTCTCTTTCTGCGCTGTACAGGCTTAAAAGATCTTTTGATCTTGCCACGGATAAAAAGGTGAATCTGCCCTGCGGCGGCTGGATATACATAGAGCCTACAGAAACACTTACCGCGATCGATGTTAATTCAGGTAAGACAGACAATAAAAAAGAACATAACGAAATGGTGAAAAAAGTCAATTTTGAAGCCGCGGAAGAGATTTCAAGACAGCTTAAACTCAGAAACATATCGGGAATGATATTTATCGATTTCATCAATTTCGACAGCGAAGAAGATGAAGCCGAACTTTTATCCTATATGAGAAAACTCTTAAAGACCGATAAATGCAAGACCAAAGTCTACGGATTTACCCATCTTAAGCTCATGGAATTGTCAAGGCAGAAGATCAATGCTCCGATCTATGAATATTTGCCTTATTTATAGGAAAATCTGTTGACAAATCTTTAAACCTTATGTATTATGTTTGAGTATGCCGCATAACGTGGTCTAAGTATGATGTAATTTATCATCACCAAAGTTAGCGAGTAAAAATTTCGGATCCGTCCGGGATTTTAGATAGGAGGAATAGAATATGTACGCTATTATTGCTACCGGTGGTAAGCAGTACAAGGTTTCCGAAGGCGATATCATCAGAGTTGAAAAACTTGATGCAGAAGCAGGAAGTACTGTTACATTTGACAAGGTTATCGCTGTATCCGGCGATGAACTTAAGGTCGCTAAAGACGTAGAAGGTGCATCCGTATCCGCTACCGTAATGGAGCAGGGTAAAGGTAAGAAGGTTATTGTATATAAGTACAAGAGAAAAACCGGTTACCACAAGAAGAACGGACACAGACAAGCATACACACAGGTTAAGATTGACAAGATTAACGCATAATCAGGTGTGATATGACGAAGATTTCTTTATACAAAGACGCAGACGGAAAGATAACCGGATTTACCTCGGAAGGTCATTCGGGATATGCGGATGCGGGAAGCGATATCGTATGCGCTGCCGTATCGATCCTGACAGAGAATCTGGTCAATTCCGTTGAAGAGCTTCTTAAAGTTGATGTTAATGCAGAAGTCAGAGAAAAGGATGCTTACCTTAATGTATCCGTTAAGGATTACGACAGGGATGATGTACAGCTTCTTTTTTGTGCAATGGAGCTCGGGCTTAAAGAAATCGCAGATAATTATAAGAGATATGTTAAACTGACAAATAGGAGGTGTAAACCATGATGAAATTGAACCTTCAATTTTTCGCTCATAAAAAGGGTGTCGGTTCTACCAAGAACGGCAGAGATTCCGAATCCAAGAGATTGGGCGCAAAGAGAGCTGACGGACAGTTTGTTAAGGCCGGCAATATTTTATACAGACAGCGTGGTACAAAGATTCATCCCGGCGTTAATGTTGGACGTGGCGGTGATGATACACTGTTTGCAACGGTTGACGGTGTTTTACGTTTCGAAAGAGTCGGAAGAGACAAAAAGCGTGCTTCCGTTTATCCTGTAGAAGAGAAGTAAGAACAAATGTTGACAGCTTCAAGTTTTGCTTGAAGCTGTTTTTTTACCCAAAGGGCTGGTGATCTATTATGTTTGCAGACAGAGCAAAAATATACATAAGAAGCGGTAAAGGCGGAGACGGTCATGTTTCTTTCAGACGCGAAAAGTTTGTGCCTGACGGCGGTCCCGACGGCGGCGACGGCGGCCACGGCGGCAGTGTTATTTTCGAAGTGGATAAAGGGTTGAATACATTAACCGACTTTCGATTCAATAAACACTACAGGGCAGAGGACGGTGAGCCGGGCGGTAAAAGAAACTGCCGCGGCAAGGACGGAAAAGATATTGTATTAAAGGTTCCCGAAGGCACCGTGATCAAGGATGAAGAGACAGGAAAGGTTATGCTTGATATGTCGGGAGACAATCAAAGGGTTGTTTTTCTTGAAGGCGGAAGAGGCGGTCTCGGTAATCAGCATTATGCAACAAGTACGATGCAGGCACCCAAGTATGCAAAGCCCGGTCAGCCCGCAAAAGAACTGAACGTGCTGCTTGAGCTTAAATGCATAGCGGATGTCGGTCTTGTGGGATTTCCGAATGTCGGAAAATCCACACTTCTTTCGATGGTCTCAAATGCAAAGCCAAAGATCGCTGATTATCATTTTACAACGCTTAATCCCAATTTAGGTGTTGTGGATATCGACGGAGCCGGCGGATTTGTGATCGCCGATATTCCGGGTCTTGTGGAAGGAGCCAGCGAAGGCGTGGGCCTCGGTCTTGATTTCTTAAGGCATATAGAGCGTACGAGGATCCTTGTGCATGTCGTTGATGCGGCTTCCGTTGAAGGAAGAGATCCCATCGAAGACATTAAGCTTATCAATAATGAGCTCAAAAAATACAATGCGGATGTGTCTGCAAAACCTCAGGTCATAGCCGCAAACAAGCTTGATGTATGCGAAGATAAAGACGCCGTTATAAAGCGTATACGTGACGAATTCGAGCCTCAGGGCTTTAAGGTGTTCCCTATATCGGCCGCCACAAGAGAAGGCGTAAAAGAGCTAATGTATCATTTAAGCGAAATGCTTAAAGAGTATCCCAGAGAGACCATAACATTTGAACCTGAAATGACACCCGAGTTTGCGGGTCTTTACAGTAACGAACCCTTTGAAGTATATTTTGACGACAAGGAAAAAGAATACGTCATCGAAGGTCCCAGGATCGAGAAAATGCTCGGCTATACAAATCTGGATTCCGAAAAGGGATTTTTATTCTTCCAGAAGTTTTTAAAGGAAAACGGCATTCTTGATAAACTTAAGGAACTGGGTATCAATGACGGTGATACGGTCAGAATGTACGGTTTTAAGTTTGATTATTACGAATAAAGGTGTAAAATGAACAGTAAACAGAGAGCATATTTAAGAAGTCTGGCATCAAATATGGATCCCGAATTTCAGATCGGAAAGAATTGTCTTTCTCCCGAAGTTACGGAAGCGGTTCTTGAATGCTTTAACACTCACGAACTTATAAAGTTAAACGTTCTTAAAAACTGCGCCGACGATCCTAAGTCAATGGCCCAGACCCTTGCCGAAAGAACAGGCTCCGTTGTGGTGGCCGTTACAGGCAAGAAGATTGTTTTGTACAAAGAAAACAAAGACAATAAAAAAATTGAATTGCCTTGATGGGAGCGTAAAATGACAAAAAAACGTGTCGGAATCATGGGTGGAACATTTAATCCTATTCATCTCGGACATTTGCTTATTGCGGAAAATGCCTATGAAGCTTTTGATCTTGATGAAATTCTGTTCATTCCATGCGGAAAGTCTTATTTAAAAGAAGATGTTCTTGATGCCAAAACAAGAATATCCATGATCGGTGAGGCCATAGAAGACAATCCGCATTTTGCGTTATCCACGATCGAAGTGGAGCGTGAAGGTTATTCTTACAGTTACGAGACTATCGCCGAACTTAAAGCAAAGAACCCGCATGTGGAGTATTTCTTTATAGTCGGAGCCGATTCTCTTATGTATATGGATAATTGGAAGAAACCCGAGGGCATATTTAATGAGGTCACGATTCTTGTAGCATCAAGAAAAGGCACTTCCGTCGAAGAATTAAACAAAAAGATAGACGAACTTAAGGCAAAATACGAAAAAGCCGATATAAGGATACTTCCGATCAGCAATACGGATATTTCTTCCAGTATGATACGCGAGCGCGTAAAGGAAGGTAAATCCATCAGATATATGGTTCATTACAAAGTGATCGAATTTATCAATAAAAACCATATTTATTCGAAGGAAAACGATTAAATGGATAATGAACGCATCAGGTTTTTAAAAAGGGATCTTTCAAAGATATTATCGGCACATCGTTACGATCATACGATAGGAGTAGCCGATACGGCATTTTTGCTTGCCGGAATGTATGGTGTCGATCCCGATAAAGCGTATCTTACCGGCCTTTTGCATGACAATGCCAAAGCATATTCATCGGATGAACTTTTAAAACAGGCTATAAAGTTCGAGCTTGAAGTCACTCCGATAGAAAGAAAGTTTCCGGCTCTTTTACATGCAAAAGTCGGTGCATATTATGCAAAAGAAAAATACGGTATAGATGATGAAGATATCTTAAATGCGATAACTTATCATACGACCGGCCGCCCCGGCATGACGGTTCTTGAAAAGATAATCTATGTTGCGGATTATATAGAACCCGGTAGAGACAGACAACCCAATCTTAATGTGATCAGAAAAGCGGCATTTACGGATATTGATACGGCTCTTTTAATGATCCTTTCTGATACGGTAGGTTATCTTAAAGCCACAAAACCTGACGGAGTGGATCCTTTAACCGAAGAAACATATATATTCTATGAGGACAACAAATGGAAATAAAAGATTATGTATTGATCGCCAAAGAAGCATTGGAAGACAAAAAAGGAACAGACATTAAAATTCTGGATATAACCGGTCTTTCACCCATTTCGGATTATTTTGTGCTTGCGACCGGTTCAAACATTAACCAGGTAAAAGCAATGTCCGATGAGGTTCTTGATAAACTTTCAAAAAACGGTGTACACGCAAAGCACATAGAAGGCTATGACAAGGCGAACTGGATCTTAATGGATTACGGTGATTTTATGGTACATATTTTCAGTACCGAAGGTCGTGAATTCTACAATCTCGAAAGGATCTGGCGCGACGCTAAAGTGCTGTAAAAGATAATACATTTTGAAAGCAAAAACAGGGAACGTATCCGTTCCCTGTTTTTTATATGAATGATCATGTGATCTTTATATCGATCTGTCAGTGATAGAAGCGGTATACACCGAAAACCTTACCGAGGATCATGCAGTCATCGACGATAATGGGATCCATTGTGTCGTTTTCGGGCTGAAGGCGAATGTGACCGTTCTCCTTATAGAAGGTTTTGACCGTAGCCGAGTCTTCGATCAATGCAACAACGATATCGCCGTTTCTAACGTCCTGAGTATTCTCAACAAGAACCTGATCGCCGCTGAAAATACCGATATTTATCATTGAATCGCCTTTAACCTTTAATATGAATGCCTCCCCGTGAGGAACATATTCCATAGGGATCGGGAAGTAGTTCTCGATATTCTGCTCGGCAAGGATCGGCTGGCCGGCAGCTACCTGTCCGACAACGGGAATGCTGACCGTATCGGTGCGAACATTATTGAAACTGTCGTCACATACTTCGATCGCCCTGGGTTTGGCGGGATCTCTTCTTATATATCCTTTCTTCTCAAGTGTCGAAAGATGAGAGTGAACGGAAGATGTCGATTTAAGATCAACGGCTTCGCAGATATCGCGAACTGCCGGAGGGTAACCCTTTTTAAGGATTTCCTGCTTGATATATTCAAGTATTTCCTGCTGTTTGGAACTTAAGCCCTGTGAACTCATATAAATCCTCCTTTTCGGTAAAGGCAAACATACTTTCTGTATATACTATATCATAAAAAGATAAAAAAGCAAACATATATTCAGAAAATTTGTTCGGAAAATTTGTTCGAAAACTATTGACAAAGAAAATATGTTCGATATAATTGAATCATAACAAACAAATGTTCACAACAGATGTTCGAATAAGAGGACAATATGAATACACAAAGACTTACCAAAGCACAGAGATCTATATTGATCAGAAGAAGAGAGTTAAGAAGAAAGAAATTCATGCTTTCAATATTGACTGTTTTGATCTTAGTTTCTGCTGTTTCCGTATTTTCGATGAAGAGTATTGCATCCAACGGTGACACACCGGAATTATATAAGCATTATAAAAATATTTATGTTACATCGGAAGATTCGATATACGATATAGCTTCGGAATATGCGGATTGTCGTGTAACGGATGAAAAAGCATATATTGATGAAATTATATATATGAACAATATGGAATCGACCGACTTCCCCGTAAACGGAAGATTCCTGATAGTTCCTTTCTACACAACCATCCAATAGAAATAAGCCGCCTTTTTGGCGGCTTATTTTATGTTTCATTGCTTTCTCTCAATTTTACTATGTTGGCTGCACTGCGTCGTCTGTCATCCTCGATGGCGGCATAGTGTTTTTTTGTCGTATTTACATCCTTATGTCCGAGTACATCTGCCACAAGATATATGTCGCCTGTTTCTCTGTATAAGCTTGTACCGTAGGTGCTTCTTAACTTATGCGGAGTGATCTTTTTTATGGATGTTAAGTTTGATGCATATTTTTTAACAAGATTTTCAACGCTTCTTACACATAAGCGTTTATTCTGTAAAGACAAAAACAATGCATTTTCATGGCCCGGTTCGGCAATGATCTTATTTCTTATTTCAAGATAATCCGTAAGAGCGGTATACACTTCTTCACCAAAATATACCGTTGCCTCTTTTCCGCCTTTTCTTCTTATAAGTATACCGTTTGTATTGAAATCTATATTATTGATATCAAGGCCCACAAGCTCGCTCACACGGATACCGGTACCGAGCATAAGCGTCAATATGGCTACATCCCTGTATTTTGTCTTATGATGAAATCTTAACTGATTGGCGGTCAGCTTTTCGCCTTCCTCGACCATATCAAGAAGATTTGCGACTTCATCCGGCTCAAGCCTTATTATTTCCTTTTGATGTATCTTAGGCGGACTGACCAAACTCGGAGCATTTGTCTTTATTAGTTCGGATGTAAAGAAATATTTGTACATTGACCTTAAAGCGGAGAGTTTTCTTGCTTTTCCGCGTTCGTCGTTCGTGATCTCCCTGTCGTCTTTTTCATAGAGACTTAAATATTCAAGATATTCTTCGATATCCTCGCGTTTTACCATATCAAGGACGGACAGATCAAAATCTTTGATCTCTGTATTTTTAAGTGAAGGATTTTTCTCATGTAAGAATTCAAAGAAAAGCCTTATATCGTAGGCGTAGGAGAGTCTTGTCCTCGAAGCGGTATATTCCTCTATGCCTCTGAAATACTGGCGCATAAAAGGAGGAAGTTCATCAAGTACTTCCCTTAATCTTACAATGTTGTTTTTTAACACCTCATCATGATAATTTTTCGCGGGTTTATTCGGATTTGCCATTTGTGTCGGACCATCCTTTTATATTACTGTTTTTTATGGCTGTAAACATTCTTTCTTTTACGCCGGGCGTTTCATGATTAATATCCCGTATAAGGTTTTTTACGTATTCACGTTTGGTATGCTTATCGGCGGGACACGGGCTTTTTACGACCGGAACATCGTATTTGTTCACAAAACCGATAACATCGGATTCATTCATATACATTAGCGGTCTTATCACGGTAAGACCTGTCCTGTCCAAAAACGTGACGGGAGAGAAGGTGTGAAAACGACCTTCATATATAAGGGACATGATCATTGTATCCACAACATCATCTTTGTGATGGGCATAGGCTATCTTATTGCAGCCTATCTTTTTCATGGCTTCGTTTAATGCGCCTTTTCTCATTTTGGCGCACAAAGAACAGGGATTTGATTCTTTTCTGTCTTCAAAGATGATCTTTGCGATCTCTGTCTTTTCGATATAGTATTCAACATTGAGTTCTTTGCAAAGATCCTTTATGCGATCCAGATTTAAATTGTCAAAACCGAGGTCGACCGTTATGGCAACAACATCGAATTTTTTGGGATAAAACCGCCTTAAGTGGGAGAGTGCGTAAAGAAGAGTGAGACTGTCTTTCCCACCCGAGATCCCGATCGCGATCTTATCGTTTTCATCTATCATATTATAGTCGTCGACGGCGCGACGGACCAGACTTAATACTTTTTGAAGAGTCATATCTTACCTTGTTTCTATTTTTTAAAAAGTATATCACTAAAAGCCAATTGGTGCTATATTATTAGAGTATAGGACAATATATAAGGGAAATTTTATATGAAGATCAAAATCGAGAAAAAATATTTTCAAATAGGACTTACCGTTTTCTTAACGGCGATAGCGATAATCCTGGCGGTGTTCTTTATCTGGCGAAATGAATCAATAAGGGCCTTCCTTGCGATGATGAATAAGGCTCTGGCGCCGGTATTTTACGGACTTATAATTGCCTATCTTTTAACTCCGATCTTAAATTTTATAGAGAGAAGATTACTTATTCCTTTATTTCACCGGCTTAAATGGTTTGAAGCCGGCCGCGACAAAAACAGGGACAAACATATAAGATTTTTCAGCGTTACCCTTACGCTTATTTTTACGGTTACACTGCTTTATTTCTTCTTTGCAAGCATCATTCCCGAACTTATCAAGAGCATACAGAGCATTGTTACACAATATCCCGTATATACACGTAATCTTGTGATCTGGACCAATAAGCTTGTTGAGAATAATCCCGAGCTTAACAGTATCCTTAAGAGTGTTGTATATAATTATTCAAGTGAAACCGATAATTTCCTTAACGATTATGTGCTTCCCACCATTCAGAAGCTCCTTCCGAACATCAAGGATATGATCGTGGGGCTTTCATCCTCAATGTTTAAACTTTTAAGCGTCCTTTGGAATATCATCATCGGTATCATTATTTCATTGTATGTAATGACCAGCAAAGAACAATTTGCAAAAAGCTGTTCAAGACTTTGCTATGCGATACTTGAGACCAAAAACGCCAATAAATTCATTGAATCCGTAAGATTCACCCATAAGACTTTCATCGGATTCTTTTCCGGTAAGATAGTAGACAGTATAATCGTCGGACTTATCTCGTTTGTGATTTTATCGATCATGAAAATGCCTTATACATTGCTCATAAGCCTTATCGTAGGCGTTACGAACATAATCCCGTTCTTCGGACCCTGGTTCGGTGCGGTTCCGAGTTTGATCATCCTGCTTATGGTCAACCCCAGATATGCGCTGTATTTCCTCATTTTTATCGTTATTTTGCAACAGGTTGACGGTAATTTCCTGGGACCCAAGATCTTAAGCCAGACAACAGGCGTTACAACCTTCTGGATCATATGTTCGATCACGGTCTTCAGTTCGCTTTTCAGAGTAGTGGGCATGATAATAGCGGTACCTGTAACGGCGGTATTGTTTACGCTTTTAAAGAACATAACGGATAAGCTTCTTGAGAAAAAGAACCTGCCTACGGATACCGAAAGTTATTATAAAGTCGGTTCCATAACCGAAACCGGTGAAATCATTCCTTATGTGCCTGCGCCCAAGGTTAAACCCCAAAAGGACTCCGAACAGGAATCAAAAGTTTCAAAGTTTTTCAAAAAAATATTTGGATCGATAAAAAAGTTCTTCATGAAATTATTTAAGAAAAACTCAGACAATCAATAATTTTGTAAAAAAACGGATGGAGAGACCGGTTTACCCCGATATTCATCTATTCGCAAAAGACAGATTTAACGAATAGTTGGCGCCGAGAAAAGCGATTTTCCGCTTTTCAACGGCGCCAACTACTTCGTTAAATCTGTAGGACTTTGTGGATAGGCTAAGCGTTACATTCATCAAATTCATATAAAACTAAATCGCTTAGCCTATTCGCACTATGCGCGTTGGCAATGAGGCGTGCATAAATAAAAATAAATATAGCCGGCGATGTTTACATCAGTCCGGCTATTGTTATTTTTATTTATATAGGGCGAAGCCCGCGAACGAGAAAAATGAATTTATTCATTTTTCGAGTGACACGCCCATAGGCACCTCTATTCCGCATTTTTCTTTTCAAAATCTTCAATGTATTGAATGATCAGGTTGACCGTGCCGTCAACCCCAAGGGTTCCGGAATTGATACACAGATCGTATGTATCGGCGCGGCCCCATTTCTTTGATGAATAATAGTTATAATAGCTTTGCCTTTGTTTATCCTGCTTTAAATAGAAATCCCTTGCATCTTTTTCGGTCTTGATGTTTTCGTTGTGTTCAAGGATGTATTTTACTTTAAATTCATCGTTTGCGAATATAAACAGGTTTAATACGTTTTTATAGTCACTTAACGCATAATCGGCGCAACGGCCTACGAATACACACGGACCTTCGTCGGCAAGCGCTTTGATTGCATCAAATTGAGCCAAAAATACTTTATGGCTTATAGGCATATCTACAAAACTTGATGAATTGTAGCCAAATGAATATGTATCCATGACCAGATTATACAAAAATGAATTTGTGGGCCTTTCATCATGGTGCTGGATCATCTCTTCGCAAAATCCCGAATCTTTTGCGGCTCTTGTAAGGATTTCCTTATCACAGAAATTAATATTGAAGTATTCGGCAACCTTTCTGCCGATCTCATGACCGGCCGATCCGTATTGACGTCCTATTGTGATAATGGTTTTCATAGTATGCCCCCTTTCGGCGGAATTATCAGATAATTCTTTGAATTTATTATACAATAGATTAAATATTTTTTCAATAAAAAATTGAGGTTAACATAAAATATTTATGTCAACCTCAACATTAAAAAACTATTTTATGTAAACTTTCTTCTTATTATTTCGAGAGTTTTTTGAAAATATTCGGGCAAGTCGCTGTCAAATAACTTAAATTCACCCGTTGTAGGGCTTTTAAACCCTATCGTTTTCGCATGCAATTGCTGGCCGGCAGTTTCAAACGGTTCTTTTATCGTATTGTATACCTTATCTCCCACCAACGGATGATTTATATAAGCCATATGAACTCTGATCTGGTGAGTTCTGCCGGTTTCAAGCTTACATTCCACATATGTATAACCTTTAAAGCGTTCGATCACTTTAATATGTGTAACAGCCTGTTTTCCGCCTTGTTTAACGGCCATTTTCTTTCTGTCTTTATCGCTTCGGCCTATAGGTTCGTCGACTGTAAACTCGTCATTTTCGATATTTCCGTGTACGATCGCATGATATGTGCGCATACAGCTGTGATCTTTAAGCTGTTCCGATATTTTTATATGAGAGTTATCGTTTTTGCATATTATCAAAAGCCCCGAAGTGTCTTTATCAATCCTGTGCACTATACCGGGCCTTAAAACCCCGTTTATACCGCTTAAACGGCCGTCTAAATGATACATTAATGCATTTACGAGCGTACCATTAAAATGTCCGTTTGCGGGGTGTACGACCATGCCTTGAGGTTTATTGACTATACATACGTCTTCATCCTCATATACGATGTCGATCGGTATGTTTTCGGGTTTGATATCGGGAACGATGTTTTCCGGGATCTCAAAAGAAATATTGTCATCAGCTTTGATCCTGTAATTTGATCTTACAGGATTATCATTGACAAACAGACGGTTATCCGCGATCTGTTTCTGGATGTATGATCTGGAAAGATCTTCAAGCGATGCATTCAGATATTTGTCAATTCGTTCGCCCTCTTCTTCGGCGGATACGATCAACGAGATAAGCGGCATTATTTGATATCCCTCAACTTCTTTTCGGTAATACGCAGGAAATTAAGATCGTCTTCCGTATATACGAAAAGTAAAAGAACAATGATTATGACCGTGGCGACCGATACAAAGAAATCGGCTATATTAAAGATCGGAAAATGTATGGAACTGAAATAAATATAATCGATTACGTAGTTGTAAAAAATTCGGTCGATAAGGTTCCCGGCGATCCCGCCGGTGAGCATTGAAAGGGCGATATGAGCCATGCGGAATTTCTTCTTGTGGGGCATTTTGTAAAACAGAAAGATCACCGCAATGAATATCAAAGCGGAAACAAAGATAAAGAAAGAACGCTGGCCCTTAAGCAGCCCGAACGCCGCACCGGTATTTTCAAGATATGTAAGCTCCAGTACCGATTTTATAACTGAAATACCGGGATGATCTTTAAGCCTGCTTGTTGCATAGATCTTGATAATGCGATCCAAAACAATAATGACAGCTATAATGGATATATCTGCCCAGATCATCGGATTTATATTTACCGGTTTTTTCGGATTCTTCTTTTTCTTCTCCTTAGCGGAAGCCATATTAACCTTCCTCTTTAAAATTTAGTTCATTAAGAGCTTCTCTTACAAGCTCTTCCGAAACATCATCAAATACAAAGGCATCTCCGATCCTGTTAAGTAAGACCATTCTTATCTTGCCCAATGCGTTCTTTTTATCGTAATATACGGCATTGATGATCTCGTCGATCTTATCCGTTTCGATGGATATTGGCAGATAAAAGGGCACGAACATATCACGGATCTCGTAGTATACATCGGAATCTATGTAGTTAAGCTTTGATGAAATATACGCAGCGGCAACGCATCCCAAACTTACGCATTCACCGTGGATATATTCGCTGCCCAACACGCTTTCTATACCATGTCCGACAGTGTGGCCGAGATTAAGGAGCATTCTTTCTCCGGTGGTCTCATACAGATCCTTTTCTACGACCGCCTTCTTTATATTGATCGCGGTATATAACATTTTTGCCATCGTTTCGGGATCTTTTTCGCATATTTCATACATATTGTCGATAAGCCACATATAAAACTTATCATCTTTGATAAGGCCCGCTTTCATGATCTCCGCAAACCCTGCATAATATTCCCTTGCGGGAAGTGAATTAAGCGTACTTAAGTTCATATATATCAAAGACGGATTATAAAATGCACCGATCAGATTCTTTTTACCGTTATAGTCGATCGCGGTCTTGGCTCCCACGGAAGCATCCGCCATCGATAAAAGCGTTGTGGGGCATATTACATGCTTGATACCCCTCATATATATACTCGCCGCAAAACCCGTCATATCGGAGACAACACCGCCGCCTAACGAAAGGATCACATCCGAACGGGAAAATTTAGCCTCATATAAGGCATTGATGATCTCCTTTAACGTTTCTTCGTTTTTATTGGCTTCGCCTGCGTTGAATACAAAAGTATAAACCTTTAAGTCAAATAAGGCTTTAACTTCATTGAGATATATCTTTGCAACGTTGGAGTCGCTTACGATCAATAATTTATCGGCTTTGGGAGCCAGTTCTTTGACCATATCCGGTAACGGATCAAAATCTGTGTCAAAAACGATATCGTAAGTCTTGGTATTTTCTTCGGTAATAGTAATGTTCTTGATGTTATCCATGATTTTTCCCTAAAAAAATCCTGCCACTTAATGTGACAGGATAATTAAAAACTAAATATTTATACTCCGAAAGATTCGGCTATCGTATCCTGAAGGTCACCTGAAATGTCTACACTCTTGGGGGTAACAATGAAAATGTAATTTGAAATTTTCTGTAATGTGCCGTCAAGAGCGAAGCATGAACCCGATGTGAAATCCAGGATCCTCTGTGCTGACATGTCATCTGCATCTTCAAGATTTAAAACGACTGTTTTATTCTCGCGGAGCGTCTGTGTGATCTCTCTTGATTCGGAAACATTAGTGGGTTTAAATACGCATACGGATGCGTTATCCTGTCCTGAAGCCATTTTCTTTCCTTTCGTATTTGATCTTGGTGCAAAAGAACGAATCCTGTTATCTTCTGTCAAAACGTCCTTAGCGGGCGCTGCATCCTGTTCTTCGTAATCGTCGTTTTCGTATTCGGTATATTCTGTTCCTTCTTCATCGTCATTAACATTCATGAACGACATAAACTTGTCAATTACACTCATAGCATTCTCCTTACGGTCTGTTTCTTTCCCCAAAAATTCCGGTACCTACTCTTACATATGTTGCCCCTTCTTCAACCGCAACCATATAATCGTTCGTCATACCCATGGACAAAATATCCATAGAATTATTATCAATGTTTTCATCTCTCATGTCAATGAGTAAATTGTGTAATTCAACAAAATATTGACGATTTTCTTCGGGATCGTCTACATATGGTGCAATCGTCATAAGACCGCGTACACGGATATGCTTAAGTTCTTTTATCTGATCATAGAGTTTTTTTAGTTCTTCCGAACGGATCCCGAACTTCGTCTCTTCATTTGCAACGTTGATTTCTATCAATATATCGGTAACCGTATTTTGCTTAGCGGATTCCTTTTCGATGACTCCGGCAAGCTCAAAAGAATCGACACTGTGGATCAAAACGGTCTTGCCGATGAGATATTTGACTTTATTTTTCTGAAGATGGCCGATCATGTGAAAACGGGCATCTTTAGGCACTTTGTCGTATTTGTCGACAAGTTCCTGAACCTTGTTTTCACCAAAATCCCTTATGCCGTGATCGTATGCTTCAAGCAGCATTTCAACAGGTTTTGTCTTGGTGACCGCGATCAAAGTCACGTCGGAAGCGTTTCTTTTTGATACTTTACATGCTTTGTCAATGTTATTGAGTACCGTATCAAGGTTTTCTTTTATCGTTCTTTCGTTCATATCAATATACGAAGTCCTTATCAGTGACAACCGATGAGTCAAGCGCTATATAGTCATAGGCTCTTAAACCGACGGCTGAGTTCGATTTAACTATTGAGTATTCGTCGTTTGAGTATAAAACTTCGATCTGCTTAAAATCGGCATATCCCTTATTGATGTTGTAAACACCGGTCAAAGTACCCTGCTTGCCAACGGTGAAAGTGGTCTTTCCGTCCGATGCGGTAGGTGAACCGCCTTCGGGTTCCACATACAGCAAAACATCTCCCGCCGATAATCCGCTCATTGAAACGTAATACTCTTCTTCCGTTTCGTCATATATGGTCACTTCGGTAAATTTTGTGGCTATGTTGCCGGATTCGGATATGACCTGACGGTTTACACCGTAATTTGAATTGTTACCGCCTATAAATACAAAATCCTTGTCGATAAGGAAGAAATTATTGACTGCTATCGATGAATTGGGAACTTTAAGTCCCGTATCTTCTTCTACCAAAAGCTCGATCTCCACAAATCTTTCCGGTGCAAAGGTTACCATAGAATTGGTAAAAGAAAGCTGGACAATGCCGTACTCATCCGTCTGATTGACAATATGGATCTTTCCCCAGGATTTCGTCTGGGTTTTCAAGAAAGAAACCTCCACATATTCCCCTTCGGCCAAACGTTTGAGTTCTTCGGTGGGTACGAGGATGCATAAAGACCAGTTTTCGTTGTTGGTATATTTATATACAAAAGAACCTGCTTCGATCATGTCATCGTTTAACACAAATTTACTTTCGTATTTATCCGTATCAAAGTCGTCTTTTGTGAGACTTTCGGGGGATTTCATTTCATAACCGTCCAGAAAATAGCTCACAATTCCGGCATTTTTTGATTTATAGAAATTGATGATGTCGTTTATGTGCATTGAATTTATTTCGTCAATGGACAAAAGAAGCTCTCTGTTTTCCAGCCTCTTCATGCCTTCCGAAACGGAATTTTCAAATATGAGCGCATCTTCAAAATTTTTCTCGTTAAATTCTTTTGAAAAGAGCATTATCTCCTGCTTTAAGGAGTTTAATTCCGTGTTTGACAATGTTGTGGACGTGTTCGGATCTTTTTCGGTAAGGTCGGAAAGTTTTCCGGTTTCGTCGATGGCATATATCGTATCGTTATAAGCGACACGTTCGCCTTCTCTTACGAATAAAGAAACATATCCCGTTGCTTCGGAAAATACGGGATATTCGTCTCGAAGCGCAATGCCGGTATAGATCCTGTTTTCGGAAAGAGTTCCGTTTTTGACCTGATATCCTACGATCTTGCTTTCTTTGGAACTTAAGATTATGCAGACGATCACGTACACCAAAATAAATGCGAATACAAGTATTCCCAGATTTAAGTGATGTGCCTTATGAAATTGTGCTATCTGTTTGTCTGATCTCATGTAATCTCATTTAAAAGCCTCGGCGAGTTACGCCGAGGCTTTGGTATTGGGCGATATCTTATAAAGAAATGATTATCTTCGATTTAAGTGTTTCCGGAAGGTCCTTCTCGTTTACCGAAACGGAAAGAATAAAGTCAACCCCAAATTTCTCTGAATACTTCTCAAGTTTAGCAACCGCTGCTTCAAACTCTTCAAGCTTGGTACCCGACATAGCCAAAAATCCGTCAAAATACATTTGCTGAAGATCGTGATCCGAAGCGATTATGCCGGCTATATAACCTAAAAATTCATTACCGGAATCAATAAAATAATCGGATACATCGATAAGACGCACTTTGTTATTTAACTCATACATGTGCTTGGTGCTTCTGTCCAAATAAACGATGTTACCCGATACTGTTTTAACTTCGCTATTTACTTTTTCGAGCAGGTGCTTGGTCTTTCCTTTACCCTTTTCGCCTACAATTAACTGAACCATTGGAAACCCTCCTGAAAGTAAAATTTCTTATGAACATTATAAGTTATGGAAGTACAAAAAACAACCTTAATTTGGACAGTTAATCCTTAATTTGATGATACTTCACATAATTTTAACATTTCACTCATTTCATTATATAAGCCTTCGGTTGTCGGCGCGCCGAGCACTAAAGCAATATATGGTTTTGAGTCGGTGTTTCTTACCAAAATGATGAGACAGTGTCCCGCATCGGTCGTGGTTCCGGTCTTTCCGCCGACGATCGTAATACCGGAGGGGGCGGAAAAATTACCTATAAAATACTGATTGGTGTTTCTCGACGAAACCTGCTTTTCGCTTCCGTTTTTCGAATGTATAACGGTTGAATAATCGTTGCACTGGATTACTTCCATAAGAAGGCTGTTATTGATGGCCTCATTAAAGATCAGATAAAGATCGTATGCGGTGGTGTAATG